>Ga0316204_10003317_pt1 | contig 32691 bp, 32 predicted proteins | sample 6monrhotite_MG_2_FD_205661 | JGI IMG/M metagenome (GOLD analysis project Ga0316204, IMG submission 205661) | Microbial mat bacterial communities from mineral coupon in-situ incubated in ocean water Damariscotta River, Maine, United States -... | ecosystem: Environmental > Aquatic > Marine >... | reverse complement strand
CAAGGCCTAGACGACATCATCCAGTTTATTGAAAAAGAAGGCATGTTGCAGATATAGCAGCAGGCATCATTAACCCAATTGAAAATTAACTATTTAAGGACGCTTCATGAAATATCTATTCACTTTAATATGCCTTATCGTCACTAGCAGCGCTATGGCACACGAAGATCATGCCCTTGGGGAAAGTGTTCATTTTGCCTATCACATCGCTTTTTGGAGCTTATGTGTATTGGTCGCTTACAAAGGACTTGTTTGGTTTAAAGCGAAGAAGAGTAAGCAATAGTAGGTTTGAAGAAAAGTCGATACTCCCGTCCATATAGAGAGCAGTCAGGACCTCCCACGTTCATATAGTGTCGCGATACTATCGACCATCCCAACATGGATTTTTCGGAGCTCAATCACTTAGGCTATCGCTTTTGGCCTGCAAACTGCCCTGTCTACGCTTAATCATTATCGTTACCTTTAATGATCCAAGACTCGGTAATCGATGTGCTGAGTCAACACTTTCGATACGGTATTTTCAACCGCAAGAGGTTATACGCCTCGTGGCGCACCGCGACCTATCCTTATTAGGCGCGAGACAGCCATTTCTTAGGCTCTCTTGCACAATGCATAATCGCAAAAACAATGACAATATCACCGTGAATCTTGCAAAAAAAACCATAAGGGAATCTTCTAACCAATGCTCGATGAAGTGCCTTGTGAATTTTTGGGTATTGCTCAGGATTTCTCGAAATTTTCGATAATGAATCTTCAATACAAAGAATTAAGTCCGCACCCAACCCACTCCTACACTGTTCGAAATAAGAATAGGCTTCTTTTAGATCATCTTCAGCTTCTGGACGTATCCTTACATCATATGACACTAAGAATCCAAAATTTTAGATTTGACCGTGTTCCAATCCAAACCGATATTTTGATCTGATTCAAATTGTGACAGCCTACTATTTAACTCGGTTTTTTGAGCTGTCGTAAGTTCAATTGCATTCTGTTCACCTGCAACCGAGTCCCAAAGCTGTTGAGCTAGAATCATCTTTTCGCTCGGACTCAATTCATCTATTTTCATCATGTCGGCCTAACAATTTTTTGATACGAAGAGTATAAAACTATTTGTGTAAAATGTAACTTTGATATTCAACGTGCGCCTAACGCTTAACATATGAGGATTTTAGGAGCGCTTTTCAGCGAGTAAAATTCCCACCATGATGTTTTTGTTAGGTTTATGTTGACGCAACTATTTTGCGTAAACGCTTTTTAATTAATAGCTGCTCACAATAAAGAGAAACAAAGCTACCAACCAAGAAAGATGCTAGCAGTAACACCCAGTATAATGGCGACTGAATTCCTGAAGCCAAAAGAAACAAATTAAATGGTATTACGAAAAGCAAAAAGCCTAATACTTTTATAAACTCCCTTAACAGTTGACTACTAGATTTTGCTTCACTGATATATGAGTGAACTGTTTCCTCTGAAGTATCACCCAATTTAGGAAATGTCTTTTTTAACCAGTTTGAATAATTCAATTTTCTATCCTTAGTTGATTAGTAAACCTAACGCTTTGCCAAAGGGCAAATGCGAACGTTGTTGGGCGAAGCCCAGTAAGATAATTGGACTCCCCCACACCCAGTGGTGTGGGTTAATATATTTGTTACCACACAAAAAATATTATAGAGAGTCCATAATATGTATCGTACTAAAGTTGGCGTTGATTTAGCAAAGCATATCATTCAAGTGTGTACACTGAATGGTAAAAAAGTCGTCTCTAATGTAGAGATGAGTACCGATGAGTTTCTTTGTTGGTTAGTGAAATCTAAGCCTGTCACTATTGCTTTTGAAGCATGTGCTACATCAAACTACTGGTATCAACAAGCCATTAAAGTCGGTCATGATGCGCGTCTTGTCAGTGCTAAGTTAGTTAAAGCGGTTAGGCAAAACCAAAAAACAGATAAGAACGACGCCTTCAGGAATTAAAAGGACACACACGATAATTCATAACAAAGCAACCTAAAACTCTTAGTCGGCAAAGCCGATGCTTTTGCTGCTGTAGGCAAAAAGTAAGTCAGACGAAAGGGATTTCGTTTGAAAAAGACCACGGATGGTAGTGCCCGTCAGGGCATAAAGATTTAAAGACCAATTCCACCTATACAAATAACCATTCAATAATTTTGTGATAAAAACTGATACCAATAATTACATTAAACGGGAATGTCAGCCCTAACGAAGCCAACATCGCTAGGCCAATATCAGCATCATCAATGCTGCTTTTTATCGCTGCAGGTGCTGCAATGTATGAAGCACTGGCTAATAAGCTAGCCAAAATTACCGTAGAACCCACGCCCAAGTCCAATACATAACCAGTTGCAATACCAAAAAACGCCAACAAGCTAGGTGCTAACAGAGCAAACACAAGTAAGCGCCAATGTTTGAAAGGGATAGGTTGCAAAGTACCTGCCGCCACTAAGCCCATTTCTAATAAAAACAAAGCAAGCACGGCTTTAAAGGTACCAGTAAACAGCTCGGTTACTTCGCTGCCGGTTTGATAACCATACATAAAGCCGATTATCACACCGCCCAAAAGTAAAATAACGCCTCTATTGGTAAATGACTCATGCCATAAATTGCCCATGCTAGTAGCAGAGCCCGTTTGATAACGGCGATACAACAACAATCCCACCACTATGGCAGGGAGTTCTAATAACACTAAATATAAAGTAACTTGCGCTGATACGGCGAGTTGATTAGTTTCAACATAGGCCAATGCCACAGCAAATGTACCAGCGCTTACCGACCCATAATGCGCAGCAATACTGGCGCTGTCAGCTAATGATAACTGCACCAGCTTTCTCAGTATCGGGAATAGTAATAGCGGGATAATGCCGCCCAATACGGCTACTAACAAAAGTTCTGGTACTAGTTCCCAACTTAAGTTTCCATGCAAAGCCATGCCGCCTTTGAGACCGATAGTTAACATCAGTAATAAACTCATAGTGTCGTATGTGGCTTTGGGGACTTTTAAATCAGAACGAACTAAACCTGCAATGAGTCCAAGTAAAAAAAACATGACAACAATGTCAGGCATAACTATCTCTTTTAAAACTAAATATTTATTGCCCTAGAATAAAGGCAAAACTCAAGGTTACAACTACAAAATTGTTGGAGTTTTGTTAATGATCTTGGCAATCAATTTTTTGTGCCTTTCAATAATTGATTTAGCTCAGCCAGTTCATTACAAAATCTTTTTTTACGCCTAGCTGCCCAAATCCAAATACAAGGCATAGCCACAGTATTAATTGCTGCCACGACTAAAACTTTTCGCATCAGTTTATCGACTGGAAACACTTCAAAAAAGTATAATACACCATAAAACACGATAAACATCACAACTACAAACCATACAGAATGCAAACTAAGAGTCGCGATTTTGATATTATTTTGAATTTGTTTTTGAAGTCTTTGAATATGTTGGTCTGTGGGTACATTTGACCAACTCAAAGAGAAACGACGTAACCAAGTGATATAAATAACAACGACCACAGACAAAGACATAACACTAAGTGCTAGCGTCAAAGTAAAAATATCAAGTTGGTCAGCCTTAATCCATATAATGGCAAAGGGTATGACTAAACTAAAAAAATCTAAAGCTACATAGCAACGTTGCTTAAATCTGACTTTGCGCCACTTTTTACTGACTTGTGTAAAGTCAGGTTGCAGCATTTCTTGGCGCTGCCAAAGTTGGCTCAATGGGTCTTGATTATCATACATGCTGAATACTCTCCATTAATACTTTTCTCGCTCGATTCAATACAACACCAGCGTTTGAGGGGCTTATGCCACAGGCATCGGCTATTTCGTCATAACTCAAACCTTCCATCGACATGGTGACCACTTGTCTAGCCTGAATGGGCATTTTTCGCACTTGGGCTAACATCAACTGAATTTGTTGCTGCTGATCAATTTGCTCATCTGTTGAGGGCCGGTGACTCGGCTCAGGGGATGCCATTTCACAATAACTGTCATTGCGAGGTTGTTTAGCGTGATAAGCCACATGAGTGATAGCTTTGTTGTGGGCCACCCGCAATATGTAGGTTTTTACACTGCTATCACCTTTAAACTTATCTAAAGCCTGCCAAACCGCCAAAGTAATCTCCTGAAGCAACTCCTGGCGCATATGAAAATTCGCTTCATAGGTCGCAGCCACACGGCCTAATAAGGCGGCATGCTCTTGTAAAACTTGACTAAAGTCCTTGCTCAAGTGGCTCAGTGTTCCCTAAAAAAGACGATTAAAATCATAGGCTCAATAACATAGTCTCTATAACGACAAAAACATTACAATTTTTTGTAATAAGTTTTCGTTATCTCAGACTAAAGAGTTAAAGGCAAATGCAAAATAGTGCATTTTCTGCAACTTAACTGCTCTGGAGAAACTTATGGACCCACTCAAAATTACGCTTATATTATCGATTATCGCTGTGATTTCTTTGACTGTTTGTTGGTTAGATCACAAAAACAACTGGCAATTAGCAGACTGGATGAATGGTCGTTGTAGCAACCCTTTTATCCAAACACAAAAAGCAACACAGTCACAGGATGATAAAGATCTGTTAATTCAACAATTAACTGAAAGAGTGCAAATACTGGAAAAAATTGTCACAGAGCCTAGTTATGAATTAAATAAAAAACTGAATCAACTTTTATTAGACTCACCTTTGTTAAATGGCAGCGGTAGTTTGCCCATAGCTACCGCATTGCCTAACAATACTATTGCGACACCAATAAACGCCTCTAGATGCCATTGATAACCTTCAAACAAAGTAGACAATATCAAAGCAATAATAGGGTAAACCAACACAACATAGGCCGCTTTATCCGAACCCATTTGTTTCACCAGTTGCATATAACTACCAAACGCTAAAACCGAGCCAAAAACAGACAAATAAAACATCGAATAGTAGTAATTAGGATTGGTTGGCAAACTAAATTCCGCATCGTTAAACATTGCTGCAGTGAAAATAAAGATAACGCCGTAACTCATGGCCCAGAAATTCATTTGGATCACAGGCGTACCGTGGTCAAGAATTCGTTCTGAAATGACATTGCCTAAGGAAGCAAAAAAGAACGAAGTAAAAGCTAAACCAATCCCTAATAACAAATATTGATTTGCACTGACTTTTGCAAACTCTGGTAAAAATATTAAGCTTATACCAAACATTCCCAAGGTTGCCCCTATCATGACTTCTTTGCGGATAGGTTTTTTTAATAAAACCCGTCGCAACAATACATTGATATACACCATACCTGAGCTCATCAACGCCACAATCGCACTGATAATATATTGTTGGCTTTGATACAAAAGCGTGTAATCAAGGGTATAGAGACACAAACCCACACCGGCCATTTTGATGTGAATATGCCTAGGTAAACGTAATGATATTTTTTTGATTTTGCAGTAGCTAAATAGAATTACCGCTGCAATTAAAAACCGATATGCAACCGAAAGGGTAGGATCGACTTCACCAAACTGATAGGTGATAGCCAGCCAAGTCGAGCCCCAAATAAGCACCACAATAGAAAACAGAACTGGGTTAGACAAGGCTTTATTACTCTTGGTGAAAGGATATACTGATGACAAGTTTACTCAGTAAATAAGAATAAGTGACGTCTTTATGAAAAAAATACTCTTGTCTGTCGCCATCCTAGTCCTTGTTTTAGTGGCGATTTTGTTTTACCGAGCCACCAGCGTATTTGAAAACAACCAATATCTAGTCAAAGAGCCTCTAACACCTATTACTTTAGATAAAGGCGCAGTAATAGACAGGTTTAGTCGGGCGTTACAAATACCTACTATTTCCTATGACGATACAAGCAAGCTAGATCACCTAGCGTTTCAGGCCTTTCATCAGCATTTGGCGCAGTCCTTTCCATTAGTATACGCAAAGACGCAGCTGACCAAGTTTGATGAATACAGCATAGTTTTCTACCTAAAAGGCCAAAACCCACAACTTAAACCAGCGCTTTTTATGGGGCATATGGACGTGGTGCCGGTTGATGAACAAACCAAAGACCAATGGTTACAACCACCGTTTGGCGGAAAAGTAGTAGACGGAGTAATTTGGGGTAGAGGTGCGATTGACGACAAAGTCAGTGTGCTGGCCCTGATGGAATCGCTGGAATGGTACCTTAGTCATGATAACGCACCACAAAGAGATATCTATTTTGCCTTCGGCCACGATGAAGAAGTAGGCGGCGAGGGAGCAAAAGCCATAGCTAATTATTTTGCTGAGCAAAACATCCAGTTTGAATTTATCTTGGATGAAGGCGGTGTGATTACCGATGGTATTATTCCCGGTACCACTCACCCCATAGGTCTAGTGGGTGTGGCTGAAAAAGGTTTTGTGAATTTTAGGCTAACGGTAAAAGGTGAGGGTGGACACTCATCACAACCACCAGCACATACTGCGGCTGGTATTTTAGCCAGTGCCATAGTGAATGTAGAAAACAACCCCTTTGATGCTCGTCTCGAGTTTTTTGATTTAATGTTCGATAACATTGGTTATTCGATGCCGTTAGCACAGCGCTTACCTCTGGCCAACTTATGGTTGTTTGAGCCTGTGGTACTGAGTACCTTACTTAAGAGTCCAAGCTCAGCTGCAAGCGCCCGTACCACTACAGCAGTGACCATGCTACAAGGCAGCACTAAGTCAAACGTACTGCCTACTATTGCAACGGCAGTGGTGAATTTCAGAATATTACCGGGGGATACAATAGACAGTATTCAAGCCCACCTTGAACGAGTCATCGATGACTCCCGAGTAGCACTTTCTACCGAACTAGCAAACGAAGCATCGGCTGTATCACCCACAGATAATATTGGGTTTAAGTTAATTGAAAGCTCAATAAGACGATTAGACAACAATGTTCTAGTCACTCCCTACCTAGTATTAGGGGCAACAGATTCACGGCATTTTCAAGGGCTATCAGATAATATTTACCGTTTTATGATGGTCTCGCTCAATCCAACCACATTAAAACAGTTCCACGGCCTTAATGAGCAGATCCCTGTTAAAGACTATCTCAACGCCATCCAATTTTATTATGCGATGTTAGAGCAAACGGCAAGTGGCAAGCCACACAGCAATTAGCTTGGAAAGCCATCACAGCAGTTGGCTAGCTTACCATCGTCATACCAACTAGCACGTTCAGCCCAAAAGATATTATCATTGGGCTGAATGTTTGGTTCAGCATCTAAACTGCCCGCTGGTACAATTAACGCTTTACCACTCTTTGTCACAAAAGGTAAACCAGAGCCACATTCAGTACAAAACACCACAGTAAAATCACGGTCTGGATAATTAAATTGTTTTTTATGTGCATCGCCTGCTGTCCATTTTATCGCGTCTGGACGCGTAAACAAATTAGACGCATGAGCCGAGCCAGTAATTTTTCGGCATTGCTGACAATGACAAAAATAAAAACGTTTGAAGTCATTCTCAACTTCATAAGTGACCGCGCCACAAAGGCAACCACCGCTAATCTTGTCGCTCATGTTTTATCCTAATTATGTCAACTGGAATGAATAGTGTAGTGAGCCTGCCCATTTTCACCTGAAGTAAAGTCACCCTTTGCGTCAATTAGCTTATCCTCAGGCCAATCACACATAGAACCAGTTTAACCAGGAATATCCACCATCAAAGTGTCACCCCAATCAAACAAGAAATGTTGAGTCCTTATACCCATATCAACTTAAGCTCGTACTTCACCATCGCCCATCACGATAAATTTTTCCGTAGTAAGTGATTCCGCGCCCATTGGCCCATAAGCATGGAGTTTACTGGTAGATATGCCAATTTCAGCGCCTAAACCGAGTTGCCCACCATCAGAAAAACGTGACGAAGCATTGGCCATAACAACGGCGGAATTAACCCGGCGTATAAAGGCTTGTGCTGCGGAGTAGTCTTGGGTGGCAATAACTTCAGTATGACCTGACGCATATTCTTCAATATGTTCGATGGCATGCTCAAAATCTGCAACCACTCTTACCGCAATTTCCATGGCTAGATATTCAGCGTGCCAGTCATCTTCGGTAGCCGCATGTGCACCTTTGAAATATTCGATGCTGTTTTCACAGGCATGCACCACAGTGTTGTGCTGCGCTAAAAGAGCGGCAGCCTTGGGTAAAAACGTTTTTGCAACATCTTGATGTACCAGTAAGGTTTCTAATGAGTTACACACACCTGTACGTTGGGTTTTACCATTTTCAAGTAATGCTAGTGCTTTGGTTTCATCTGCAGCACTGTCCACATACAAATGACACACACCTTTGTAATGTTGAATAACGGGAATGCGGCTGTTTTCAGACACAAAACGAATCAGTCCTTCACCGCCTCGTGGAATAATCAGGTCAATGGATTCGTTCAACGTCATTAATTCATTCATCACAGCGCGATCTGGATCGGGTACCACTACCACAGCGGCAGGATCTAATTGCTGTTTAGAAAGTGAGCTCTTAATACATTCGGCCAGCGCTAAATTAGAGTGTATCGCTTCTTTACCGCCACGTAACACTACAGCATTACCTGCCTTTAAACACAAAGCCGCAGCGTCTATTGTGACGTTAGGACGGGATTCGTAAATCATCGCGATCACGCCTAAAGGAATGCGCATTTTGCCCACTTGGATACCGCTTGGCATACGTTCAATTCTAGAGATGGAACCAACTGGATCAGGCTGACCGGCAATTTCTAATACTGCATTGGCAATATCTTGAATACGAGCAGAGTCAAGGGCTAAGCGGTCGAGCATAGCTGCATCTAAGCCATTTTCTTTTCCTGCACTTAAGTCTTTCTCGTTGGCGACTAATATAGCGCTAGTGTTTGCCAATAAAGATTCGGCAATATCAGCTAACAATTGGTTTTTCTGCTTAGACGTTAAATTGGCTACTTGACGGGCTGCTTTTTTAGCTTGTTTAGCCGCGGCTGTAATCGAGAAACTCATGTTAAATATCCTTGGGTTAAATTTGTATCTAAAGCAACACTAAATCATCGCGATGAACAACTGCTTCACCGAACGAGTAACCCAAAGTAGCTTCTATTTTTTGGCTGTTGAGACCCTGAATGGCCTTTAAATCACTGGCACTATACTGTACTAACCCTTTAGCAATCACTTTGTTTTCAAAATGAATACTCACAGCTTCACCAGAATTGAACTGGCCACTGACGCTAGTAATACCAGAGGGCAACAATGAAGCACCTTTTTCTACTAGAGCGAGTTTTGCGCCTTGGTCAACCTCGATTTGACCCGTGACTTTTAGGGTGTGCCTTAACCAATTATCTCTGGCTTTCAGTAAACTTTTGTTAGGTTTAAACAATGAACCGGGTGACTGACCTTTAGCTAAGGCTTCAAATACAATGGGATCTCGGCCATTAACTATCAAGGTCTGAATCCCCGAATCTACGCATTTTTGTGCGGCTTGAATTTTAGTTTGCATGCCACCGGTGCCTAGAACACTGCCAGCGCCACCGGCTAATTGGTAGATGCTGGCATCTATTTTGGTGATTTCAGGTATAAGTTGCGCACTGGGGTTTACTCTTGGATCAGCATCATAGAGTCCATTAATATCCGAACAAATAATCAGCGTGTCTGCTTCTGCAACTAATGCCGTGTAGGCGGCAAGATTGTCGTTATCCCCCACTTTTAATTCATTGATTGCCACAGTGTCATTTTCGTTGACTATGGGTAATGCATGATTTTTTAGCAGCTCTCGTAATGTATTTTTGATGTTTACGTAACGGGTGCGATTATGTAAATCATCAGAAGTCAGTAATATTTGCGCGCAATCAAAGTCAAATAAACTCGCCCAATTCGCCATCATTTGGGTTTGGCCTATGGCAGCCATAGCTTGCTTTTCTGCAATTGAAGGGTGGTGTTTATAGGCAATTTTACCCATTCCAGCCGCAACACTGCCTGAAGAGACCAAAATCACTTCCTTTCCCTGCTTGCGGCTATCACTAATAAATTTTGCGATAGGGGCAAGAAACTCAATGCTACATTGATTATCGGTAGGCGCAATCAAACTGCTACCCACTTTAATCACTGCTCTTTTCCAACTAATAGTGGTCATTATTCACCCCTTGATGTCATGCATTTAGATTACGATAAAACCAAGGATTAACAAGCCAATGTAGTTATAAGCTATGAACTATGTGCACTTATTGTGTACCTAATCATGCAAAAACGACGCTTTTAAACAAAAGGTGCAAACAAAACGTTCTTAATACAGGTTAGTTCCGTAAAGAACTCTCTAGAAAATTAGAATATGATACGCAGCGGCGCTAAAACAAAGAGAATAAAGTGCTGTTAATTACTACTTTACGATAATCAGGGAATACCATGTTTAATAAACTCATTACGATAGCAGTGCTGTCGTTTGCAGCTATTGGCTCGGCAAACGCGGCGATTAGCCAAACAAAAGGTGATTTTGAAGATAAATTTCGTCAATTAGATGAATCATTACCTACCCCCAACGTCTACCGCAACGCAGCTGGCGAACCCGGCCATGCATATTGGCAACAGCAAGTAGATTACAAAATTAAGGCTAAGCTAGACGAAGAAAAGCGTCGAATTGAAGCTAGCCAAGACATCACTTATCACAATAATTCGCCAGATACCCTCAAGTACCTTTGGGTGCAGTTGGATCAAAATAAATTTCGTAATGACTCTATGTCTGCCATGACCACTACCTTTGGTGGCATTGGTAATCGAGGGCCAGCAACATCAACAGCGTCTAGCAGCAAACCAGCACAACTTAGTTTAGGCGCATTACGCCGCCAACAGTTTACTGACGACAATGTGTTGGGTTATGACATTCAATCGGTTAAAGACACTAAAGGCAAAAGTCTTAAGCACACCATTGTTGGTACCAACATGCGTATCGATTTGCCCGTGCACTTAAAGCCTGGTAAGAAAGTTGAGTTTTCTATCGATTATGCTTTCAATATTGTAGAAGAAGATGCGGTATCTGCTCGTTCAGGTTACGAGCATTTTCCTGATGACGAACGTAAGGGCGGTAACGATATATTCTTATTAGCCCAATGGTTCCCACGTTTACATGCCTATACAGATTACGAAGCTTGGACTAACAAAGAGTTTATTGGTCGCGGTGAGTTTACTTTGGAATTTGGTAACTATGACGTTGAATTAACGGTACCTGCGGATCATATTGTAAGTTCTACTGGTGCACTACAAAATCCAAAAAGCGTTTTGACCGCTACGCAACGTAAGCGCTTAAAAGAAGCAGAAAAAGCGGATCGTATAGTATTTGTAGTCACCGAAGAAGAAGCATTAGAAAACGAAAAAGAAGGTACTAACAAGTCAAAAACTTGGAAATTCAGAGCTGAGAACGTGCGTGACTTCGCATGGGCTTCATCACGTAAATTTATGTGGGATGCTCGAGGTCATCAACAAGGTGGTAACGACCAACCTCTTGTCATGGCGATGTCTTTTTATCCAAAAGAAGGCGGCGACTTATGGAAAAAATATTCTACTGAAGCCGTTATCCAAACATTACAAGTGTATAGCCGCTTTTCTTTTGATTATCCCTATCCGGTAGCGCAATCAGTTAACGGTCCCGTAGGCGGCATGGAATATCCGATGATCACTTTCAATGGCCCTCGCACTGAATTACAAGACGATGGTAGCCGTACCTATTCACAAGCCGAAAAACGTTTCTTAATTGGTGTGGTTATCCACGAAGTTGGGCATATTTACTTTCCTATGGTGGTCAACTCGGATGAACGTCAATGGACTTGGATGGATGAAGGCCTGAATAGCTTTTTAGACGGTATAGCGGGTCGTGAATGGGATCCTACTATTCCTTGGGGTGTGGAGCCTCGGGATATAGTGAGCTATATGAAATCCTCTAATCAAGTACCTATTATGACTCAGTCAGATAGCGTATTACGTTTAGGTCCGAATGCTTATGGCAAGCCAGCTGTCGCATTAAATATATTGCGTGAGACCTTATTAGGTCGTGAATTATTCGATTTTGCCTTTAAAGAATACGCACAGCGCTGGAAATACAAACGCCCCACACCTTCAGATTTTTTCCGCACTATGGAAGAGGCTTCGGGTGTTGATTTAGATTGGTTTTGGCGTGGTTGGTTTTACAGCACAGATCACGTTGATATTTCATTAGATAAAATATCTAAGTTGCGCTTGGACACTAAAGATCCTGATATTGATTTTAACCGTTTACGTCAGGAAGAGTTAGACAAACCCATGTCTTTAACCGACGAGCGTAATAAAGCCGAAGGCAAAAAACTATGGGTTGAACGTTTCCCGGATATCACTGACTTCTACGACGAAAATGACAGATTTACTGTTACTAACAAAGAGCGCAACAAATATAATAAGTTCTTGAAAGATTTAAAACCTTGGGAAAAGGCAGCCTTGGAACGCGCAGTAAAAGAAGACAAAAATTACTACGTGTTGGAATTTTCAAACAAAGGTGGCTTAGTCATGCCAATCATCTTAGAGCTTACTTTTGCTGATGGCACTAAAGAGAATCAATATATCCCTGCTGAAATATGGCGCCGTACCCCTAAAGCCGTGAATAAAATGATAATCACTGACAAAAATAAAGAATTGCTCAGTGTCACTGTTGATCCACGCTGGGAAACCGCTGATGTAAATGTGGATAACAACCATTACCCACGTCAAATTATCCCGTCACGTATCGAAGCTTACAAAAAGAAAAAAAGTACCAAAAAAGTATCGCGCGATATCATGCAAGATATTAAAACTGAGCTGAAAACAGATGATGATGAAGATGACGACCAAGACAACAATGAATAAGATTGTTGTCTTGACAATAGGAACGCTGCTGTTTGCAGCGTTCTCAGTTTCAGCTCACCAGCAAAAAACCGCGATTAGCACTGTTTTGTTTAATGCACGTACCGAAAATATTGAAATCATGCATCGATTTAGGGTGCACGACGCTGAACATGCTGTAAAAGAAATATTCGGTAAAGATGCGGATATCATTGACTCAAAAGAGACCCAAAAACAGTTCGGCGACTATGTTAACCAGCGCTTTAATTTGTTTGCTAGTGATGAGCAACCTCTACCACTAAAAATGGTGGGGGTTGAACTAGATGGCAAGTTTTTATGGGTATATCAAGAAACCACACAACCCACCAAATTAGTCAATATGACAATCCGTCATAACGCCCTGCGTGATCTTTGGCCACAGCAAATCAATACTATTAATGTTGAGGGTAAAGGCAAACTACAAACACTGACTTTTTCCGATTCAGTTGAACTGCTAACACTCACATTTGAACATTAATATCGTTGCAATAAAGCTGATCTGGATCAATATGAGCTTTTGATAATTCTCTAAAATCACCTCAGTTATCTAACGGAGGTGAATCCTTATGTGGGATCTAATATTACATGACCCAGTCGCTTGGGGCTCCATCCTGGGTATTGCTATCATGGTAGTTTTGGGTGGTTATTTTGCATACTTATTTATCCATAACACTAAAGATGAACTCTAAACATTATAGTCTTTACTAGTGCAACCAATTAGTACGGCTGCCCCATAGAAAAAGGCAGGGTGCTAAAGTCTTAGGCTAGTCACTATAGCCCCAAGGAGCAGCAGGTACTGGTATCGGCTGAGTTAAATCAAAATCAACTCTAAACTCTCGCCCTTCACGCACTAAACGATACGAAAACATTTCTGCGTAAATATATATTTGCCAGGTGTTGGTGATCGATTGCGGCAAACCTTGTTTAATAAACAATTCTTTTGAATATTGATCGACCGGGAAGGACTGAATTTGTTTGTAGCCTGCGCCTAATGTATGCCCACCATACATAGTCACAGGATCATCAGTGCCATCTTTATGTCGGTGGTCATGTTTTAGACTTAACCCACTGCCCGTTTTTTTAATTATCCATGTACGCGAGGCATTGTCTCCCACATAGAATGGAATTTGTAATTCAGCTTGGTCACACTTGCGTACGAACATGACTAATTTAGCTTCGAATGCGGGGCTAGGCTGGTTGTCTACCGCAACCTTTCCCTCGAACGCTTTACCACAATGCTGTGCAATGCTTGAGAAAAAAGCATCGTGAGTAGGAATTGATACTAAAGGAGCTTGCCCAGAAAAAGCGACACCGCCACCAAAAATAAAAGATAATATGAGCCATTTCTGTAAATGCATTTAGTTATTCTTATTAGTTTCTATGTGTATATAGGGTGTTTTCATTTGAACCAAGTCCAACAAGTTAGTATGCCGAATTTAACTCAGCTAAGAGCCTTAACAATCGGTTCTGCTGTATTAATAATGTCTTTATTCTTGAATAACAGAATTAGTCCGCTAATCAATATGCTTATACCTAGTGTCCATTCAATCCATGCAGGCAAAGGATAAACTATCAGCGTTATCACAATAAGAGAGTATTTAACCCATTCTAAATAAATAGATAGCGGGTTGTTTTCCAAAACTAAGCCAGCAGAAACACTGCCATAAAGAACAAAAAATACCACTAAAACTTGCTCTGCTAGAGTAAAGTCTGCAACGTTCATCATCAGCAGTAAACCAACAAACACAATCAATAAATACTGTAGTAGGCTATAGAGTTTGTTTGTCAGAGTCAGTTGAATATCAAATTTTTTAAATTTAGTCAGATCAACTTTAGCCAAGGGATAGTTTTGTTCAACATCAGCAGGTCGCCAACCGGTGCGTTTAAACCAAATAAGAAACTTATCTTGCCAACGATTGGCATGCCAACAATCTTTGCCTAGCTGCGCATAAACATGCACGTTGGCCCAAAGCGGATTCCAGCTTCTTAGCGCTTTTCGGATACCATAAATGGGTTTGTCTTCATCTAATTCTTCTTGAAAGGAGCCAAACATCCGATCCCAAAGAATAAACACCCCACCATAGTTACGATCAATATAAATTTGGTTTTGCGCGTGATGAACACGATGGTTTGAGGGAGTAACAAACACCCATTCATAATAACCCAACTTGGGAATATGCCGAGTATGCACCCAAAATTGATAGATGAGATTTAACGAGCCTACCGTGATTAATACAATAGGATCGAAACCCAATATCGCCATAGGTAAGTAAAAAATCCAACTGAAAAAGCTACTACCACTTTGCCGTAAAGCTGTCGTTAAATTATATTCTTCACTTGAGTGATGCACCACGTGAGCAGCCCACAAAACATTCATCTCGTGGCCTAGACGGTGATTCCAGTAGTAACAAAAATCATAAAGCACAAACGCAGTCAGCCACATCCACCAGCTCGATGACATTTGGAAAAATGCCAGCTGCTCGTAAACCAGCACATAGATGGTTAAAGGGAATAACAGCTTAACAATACCGGTCATTCTGCTTAGCACACCTGCGGTTAAGCTATTAATACTGTCATTAACCCGGTAATAATCAGTACCTCTAGCTTTTTCCAATATCAGTTCGATAACAATCAACAGGAAAAAAAACGGCACTGCATATAAAATAATATTCAAATTGCTTCCAAACGTTTTAAAATAGGTGAGCGACCCAAGCAGTCTAATTGCCTCTTAATGGTCAGTCCAGATAAGAATACAATTACAGTATTTTACACTCTATGCGTATCATTTAGATGGAATTTTGAGTAGTCTGAGGTGTCAAAGTAATTCAAGGCATTCTGTTAATAGGAAAATCATGAGTGAAGAACCCAAAAAATCGTTAGTTCCCCATTTCACTGTAGGTGCAATAGTTTTGGCTATTGTTTTAGCTGTTGTATTTTGGCCCAGCGAACCTGAACCAGTCGTTGTGATACCTGAACCTCCCGTCATTGTCGAGCCAGTTATTGAAGAGCAGCCTACTATTCTCATTCCTGAGCCAGTAGTAGAACAACCTGAGCCGGAAATCATTCCAGAGCCGGAGCCGTTAGATACAAGCGATGGCACCGTAAAGACCAAATTATTAACCTTGTCAGACTATGATGCTTTTGCACGTTTGCTAATTGACGACGCACTATTAGAGCGCTTTGTTATCATGACCAATACTCTAGCGGATGAACAAATAGCAGCCAACAATAGAGTATTAGTTAAACCAGAAAAGCCATTTCGCACCTACAGACAGGCCGATAAAGAATGGATAGACCCTGCGAGTTTTAAACGTTATGCGCCTTACGTAGAAGTATTAGAGTCCCTCGAAACAGCATCACTATTGCAGCTATATCAAGAATACAAACCGGCCATTGAAAAAATATTCGCTGAAATTGGAAGCCCATCTGATAGTTTTGACGAGAAGCTCGAAGAGGCAATTGATGTATTGCTAGATACCCCTGAGGTGCCTTTCCCAGTGGAAGTATTTACCGATAGCGTGATGTTCAAGTTTGCCGATAGTCAACTTGAGTCGTTAACTGCTCCACAAAAGCAATTGTTGCGCACAGGGCCTGAAAACATGCGCCGCATTAAAGCTAAGTTACGTGAGATTAAAGAAACGCTTTAATGGCGACATTCGACTTAAGCGCCTTTCAAAAACAAATCAGTTCACAAAACGCTGCTTTGCCCCCAGTTGATAAATGGGATCCTGATTTTTGTGGTGATATAGATATACAAATAAAACATGATGGCACTTGGTTTTACATGGGCACGCCTATTGGCCGCAAAGCCCTAGTAAAGCTTTTTGCTAGTGTTTTAAAACGTGAAAACGACCGCTATTTTTTAGTGACACCGGTAGAAAAGGTAGGCATTCAGGTCGAAGACGTCCCTTTTATCATTACACAATGGCACAAAGAAGGCGGTAAGTTAGCACTTACCACCAACACGGGCGATGATTTAATTGTTAGTTCAGAAAATCCCATTCAACTATTTGCAGACAAAAAAACAACTGCGACTCTACCCTACGCTTTAGTTCGCAGAAACTTATGGGCTCGTTTACATCAAAATGTATTTTATCAACTCGCTGAGTTGGGAGAAGATCAAATATTAGATGGTAAGCACCATCTGATCCTTAACAGCGGTGACTATTGCTTTAGTCTTGGCGAATTATAACAGGCACTCTTATATGAAAAACAAAACCTTCAAATCAACACTAATTTTAGCGGCGCTTGCGCAATCATCTATAACTTGCACAGTAATGGCAGCTACGGTAATTCATGCTGGTAGCTTAATTGACAGCACCTCAAATAGAGTCATGCAGAAAGCAACAGTGATTGTAACAGACAACAGAATCACCGCTATCAGCCAAGGATTCACTGAGGGTAGTAATGAAGATACCATCATTGATTTATCTGCTTATACCCTGATGCCTGGCTTTATGGACATGCATACCCACATATCCAGCCAACATAACGGTCCAGCAAGTTATATGGAAGGTTTTACCCTTAATGAAGCAGATTATGCGATTAAGGGCGTGCACTATGCGGAAAAAACCTTAATGGCTGGTTTTACTACAGTACGAAACTTGGGTGATAGACATAACGAAACTATTGCTCTTAGAAACGCTATTAATAAAAATATGGTTAAAGGTCCGCGCATTTATACCGCCGCCAAATCAATAGCCACTACTGGTGGACATGCCGATCCGACCAATGGCCGCAGTAAATCAATTATGGGAGATCCTGGGCCCCTCGATGGTGTAGTGAATGGGGTCGCAGAGGCTCGTAAAGCAGTGCGCCAACGTTATAAAGATGGGGCAGATTTAATTAAAATTACCGCAACAGGTGGCGTTTTAAGCGTTGCTAAAAGCGGTCAGAACCCACAATTTATGGACGATGAACTTAGCGCCATAGTGCAAACGGCTAAGGACTATGGCATGACAGTCGCAGTACATGCCCACGGTAAAGAAGGCATGTTGCGCGCCATCAAAGCGGGCGTTACCTCTATTGAACACGGTACCTTCATGGATAAAGAAGTGTTTAATGAAATGAAAAAATATGACACTTATTATGTGCCAACTATCATGGCCGGAAACTGGGTAGCTGAAAAAGCCAAGATTGACGGCTTCTTTCCTGAACTTGTTAGACCCAAAGCTGCAGCTATTGGCCCACTTATTCAACAGACCTTTGCAGCGGCCTATAAAGCCGGAGTGAAAATTGCCTTTGGCACGGATTCAGGAGTTTCTGCGCACGGTGACAACGGCTTAGAATTCGTATTAATGGTGGAAGCCGGTATGAAACCAATTCAAGCCATTCGAAGTGCTACACAAAATGCCGCTGATTTACTTAAGGTTAGCGACAGCCTTGGTACCATCGAAGTAGGTAAATTAGCCGATTTAGTGGCAGTAAAAGGTGATCCTTTAGAGCAGATTTCACTATTACAAGAAGTAAATTTTGTGATGAAAGACGGTGTGGTTTACAAACATCAGTAGGGTGTTGAAACTAAAGCATTAATTAAACGGTCTGTTGCTGGGTAAAATATACATCTTTCACAATCTTAAAAACTAGAAATGGAGATACATCAGTGAAAAAACTTCTACCCATATTGTTACTCGCAGTGAGTGCCAGCTCAATAGCGGCGGATAGCTTTGACGCTACCGCAGAAAAAATCAAAACGGCGCTAAAAGCTGAAATTAGAACCGAAGCGGAAACTGACCGAGATAGAAACCGCAAAGCGCTACAAACTCTAGAATTTTTTGGACTGCGGGATGATATGAAAATTATCGAGCTTATCCCCGGTGGTGGTTGGTATACCAAAATTTTGGCGCCAGTAGTCAGGGATAATGGAGAGTATTACGCTGCATTGGGTACAGGGCATATTAAAAATTTAACCAAAGAAGCTGGTTTCGAAAAAATCAAAATTGTCGCCGAAGACGCAAAACTTTATCGTAAGGACGGTGAGCGCTTTTATTCTTTAGATGCGGACTCACTTGGAGTAACAGACCTGGATATGGTGCTGACTTTTCGCAATTACCATAACTTTGCAGAAGAAGGCCGTCGCCACATGAATAAGTTGGCCTTTGCAGCGCTCAAGCCCGGTGGTGTTTATGCCGTAGTTGACCATACTGCACGCCATATGGAAGAGCCAAACTCAGCAAACAAACGCCGAGTTGATCCTGTCCTAGCGATAAAAGAAATCCAAGAAGCTGGCTTTGAATTTGTTGATTATAGCGACCTTCACTACCGTGCTGATGATGAATTACGTTATGAGGTAGGGGTTAAATCAGTTTCTGGTAATACAGATCGCTGGACCATTAAATTCCGCAAACCAAATTAAACAATATTCGGTATCTTAAGATAGGTCGCTAGGTTAGCGACCTTTTTTTATGACATATTGATAGGGGGATGTAAGGCTCTGAGAATCCAGCAACTCATGCTCCATAAATCGGCAAAAGCTGGGGATATCTCGGGTGGTAGAGTGATCGTCGGCGGTTACGGTCACAGTTTCACCGATGTGCATCTCTCGAATTTTTAAGCGCACCATCATAACAGGCTCTGGGCAGCGCAAGCCGATAGCATCTAATTGATAATCGGCTGACTCAAAAGGACTAGACTGACTCACCTTAAATCCCATAATCCAAACGATATTGTTTGATATTCGCTAAGTGCTCAGCCATGTCTGTTTTATCGCTGAGATACTCAACTAAATCGGCCAAACACACTATGCTGATTACCTGAGTATTAAAATCACGCTCTACCTCTTGGATGGCTGATAACTCACCTTGACCTTTTTCTTGCCTATCTAGCGCAATCAAAACGCCTGCAAGTTGCGCATTATTCGCCTCTATCAACTGCATAGATTCACGAATTGCCGTACCTGCGGTGATAACGTCATCCACCAGCATGATTTTACCTGTTAAAGGGCTACCCACTAAATGGCCACCTTCACCATGGGCTTTTGCTTCTTTGCGGTTAAAACAATAAGGTTTATCTACATTATGTTTGTCTGCTAACGCCACAGCCGTAGTAGTGGCGATAGGAATGCCTTTGTACGCTGGGCCAAACAACACATCGTAATCAATACCTGACGTTTGCAAAGCTTGCGCGTAAAACTGTCCAAGTTTGGCTAGGTCGCCACCCGTATTGAATAAACCCGCATTAAAGAAGTAGGGGCTAATTCGACCAGACTTTAGGGTAAACTGACCAAACTTTAATACATTGCGAGCTAGGGAAAATTCAATAAAGTTGCGTTGATAATCTTGCATTGTGACGTCCTAGTTCAAGGCCAGTTTTTGTTCGTCGAACAATTCACGAATACCATTTTTCGCTAATTCCAACATTTCATTTAGCTCGCCAAAATCAAAAGGTTCACCTTCAGCTGTGCCTTGCACTTCGATAAATTTGCCGGTGTCTGTCATCACTACGTTCATGTCAGTTTCAGCGTCAGAATCTTCAAGATACTCTAAGTCAGCAATTGCGATACCTTTGTAAACGCCAACAGATAAAGCCGCAATCATATGTTTGATAGGATTTGTTTTTAAAATACCTTTAGCACGCATCCAACTTAACGCATCGGCCAATGCCACGCAGGCACCGGTAATAGAAGCGGTACGTGTACCACCGTCAGCTTGAATAACATCACAATCGACAACAATAGTGTTTTCACCTAATAATTTTAAATCGACAGCTGCCCGCAATGAACGTGCAATTAAACGCTGAATTTCAAGAGTACGACCACCTTGTTTACCACGAGCAGCTTCGCGATCAGAACGAGTATGCGTGGCTCTTGGCAACATACTGTATTCTGCGGTTACCCAGCCTTTACCTTGACCCTTCATAAAACGCGGCACACCCTCGGTCACTGAGGCATTACACAATACTTTAGTGTTACCAAATTCAATTAATACTGAGCCTTCTGCGTGGCAGGTAAAATTGCGGGTAATAGTAACGGGGCGAATTTGACTGGCGGTTCTTCCACTTGGACGCATGATGTTCTCCTAAATAATAGTGCGCAGAATTATAGAGGCTTCCGAGCAAATTATCTTGGATTTTCCTCCGTTCACAAGCATTTATACCCAAACCACCTCAAAATGCGCGTTTCAGAACGACTGGGGCGCTTCAATTCAAGGCGCGTCAATGACTGAATGTCGGCCACCTTCTGAATTGGCGCAACGAAGAAGTGGAGTGCCCCAGTCGTTCCCTTTAGGGCGGGTTTTAAAGCGATTTATGCTGCGTTGGCCATTTTTGACTTAGATGACTAAGCCTGCAAATAGCCGCCTTGCCTAAATCGCTTTAAACTCCCGCTGAATCCGACATTTTGAGGTGGTTTGGGTATAATTGCCAAGACACTCCATCAAAGTCACAACAAGGGGTTAATACCATTGCACATAAAGAATTGCGTAATGGTATAATACCCACAACCAAGACATAGGAAGATTTCAATGATTTACAGTATGACTGCTTTTGCCCGCCGCGAACTTAAGGCCGATTGGGGCACAGCCGTGTGGGAAGTGCGTTCCGTTAACCAACGATTTCTTGAAACCTACTTCCGTCTACCTGAACAATTTAAAAGCATGGAGCCGGTGTTGCGGGAACGTTTTCGCAAACAGTTGCAACGTGGCAAAGTAGAATGTTCATTACGTTTTGTGGCAAATGATGCAGCGGTTGGCAAACTCGGCCTAAATGAAAATTTGGCCAAACAAGTAATGAAAGCCGCTGATTGGGTACAATCACACGGCCAATCTGCAGGAGTAAACCCTCTTGATGTATTGCGCTGGCCTGGCGTCATTTCAGCCGAAGAAGCGGATATGGACGGAATTCAAGCCGATGTACTGGCAGAGTTTGATCTAACGCTGACAGATTTTATCGCTGCCCGGGCCACCGAAGGCAGCAACCTCAAAGCTATGATCGAACAACGTTTAGACGGCATTAGTGGCGAAGTTGAAAAAGTCACTGCGCACATGCCAGACGTAATCAAATGGCAACGAGAAAAAATCCAAACCCGCTTCGAAGAAGCCAAAATTGAGCTCGACCCCGCCCGAGTAGAACAAGAAATGGTGATGCTGGCCCAAAAAGTAGACGTAGCCGAAGAACTAGATCGCCTACTATCCCACATTGGCGAAACCCACAAAATCCTCAAAAAAGGCGGCGCAGTCGGCCGTAGACTGGATTTTATGATGCAAGAATTTAACCGCGAGTCGAATACCTTAGGCTCCAAATCTATTAACACTGAGATCACCCAATCGGCAGTGGAACTTAAGGTTCTGATTGAGCAAATGCGCGAGCAGATCGCGAATATAGAGTAGAGCATCATGACATCCCATAGGATATCATTTAATTATAAAACAACACGTTATGTATAACCATTCTGTTCATGGGCATCCAAAACCTGTCACCGAACTTCATTTTGTTGGTGACAGATTCAGCCCACTCATCTTCTTTGGGATTAAGAACAATACAAGAATCACCATTAAGGATTGATTGATATAACTGGATTGCTGCCGAAATGCCTTTACCCGAACCAGGTAGGAAGTCGCGATGGCGAGAAAAGATAATTTAATGTTGTTCTGACCCCGATATTCCAATTTAATGTTGTTCTGACCCCGATATTCTTTGTTCTGACCCCGATATTCTTGTTCTGACCCCGATATTCCTGTGACCCCGATATTCCTGACGCCGATATTCATTTCGGCGTCACTAGCCTTTATAACCAGACCAATTTTTGCTGAGTCACACCTCTCTGTAAACCTGAGTAATGTTTTATTAGGCAATGACTAATTTATCGACAAATGTACCTTCAAGGTTTACACTTTATCCATAAAAATATAATTTATAAACCTAAATTGGAGAATTTCATGTTTGCAGAGCGGTTGATACGAGCCCGAAAAGCTGCAGGTCTTTCTATGAGTGCCCTTGGGAAAGAGGTCGGAGTTTCTGCTAATGCTATTAAAAAATATGAGCATGGTGAAAATATGCCTTCGTCAGGGAAACTATTTAAATTATCTAAAGCTCTAGGTGTGCGTTCAGAATATTTCTTCCGCCCAACTAAAGTGGAATTGTCAGGTGTTGAATATCGAAAGCGAGCTAGCACACCACAAAAAACATTAGATCGAATTACTGGTGATGTCTTAGATCAAGCTGAACAATGGGCAGAACTTTTAGAGTTCTATCCCGATTCAGTGCGTCCTGTACCTAAGTTTAAACTACCCGATAACCTACCTAAAAAAGTTAATACGCCTAAAGGCATAGAATTAATTGCGGATCAAATGCGAGTAGAGTGGAAATTAGGATTTAATCCAATCCCAGATATGATCGATACGCTGGAATCAAAAGGGATCATGGTTATATGTACACCTGTTGAAGTCGGCAAAAAATTTGATGGTTTAGCTGGGAAAATAGATGGAACACCTGTAGTGGTAGTTTCAACTCAACAATCTGGTGACCGGCAACGATTTACACTCGCTCATGAGCTTGGTCACTTAGTTCTACAAGGTCGTTTACCTGAAGATTTAGATGAAGAGAAAGCATGTAATCATTTTGCTGGTGCTTTGTTGCTCCCCCAAAAAGCAATAGTTGAACACTTAGGTGAAAAACGTCAAGCATTAGAACGTCGTGAGCTATATATGCTTAAGCATGAATTTGGTATTAGTATGATGGGAATACTTTTTCGCGCCGGTCAAATAGGGATAATTTCTCAACCATTACAAAAGAACTATTACATTCAATTTAATAAGTTACGTTGGCGAACAGAAGAACCTGGTGACTCGTATCCCAACGAACAAACATTCCTTTATAAACAGCTAGTGTATCGCGCACTTGGAGAAAGCTACATTGGTGAATCCAAAGCCGCAGAGTTTTTAAAAATGCCTTTAAGTCGCTTTCATAAGGAACGAAAGCTAGGAGTTGTGAATGCAAGTACTGATTAGCGATGCCAATATTTTAATAGACATGGAAGAAGGCGAGTTAATTGAGGAAATGTTTAGACTACCTTATATATTTTCGATTCCTGATATTTTGTTTTATGAGGAAATGGAAGAAGAGCATGAGAATTTAATAAGCTTAGGTCTGAGATTAGAAGACCTAAGCGGTGAAACAATGACATATGGCCTTAGATTGACTGAACAATATAGAAAACCGAGTCGAAACGATTGTTTTGCCCTTGCTTTAGCTAAGCAGGAAGACTGTCCACTCCTGACTGGCGATAGAGATCTCAGAACCGCTGCAGAACAAGAGTCGGTTATAGTTATGGGAACTATTTGGCTTGTTACTCAACTAGTAAATGTTGGCATAATAAACTGCATAACAGCTAGAGATTCATACGACAGAATGCGACTATCAGGTAGAAGGCTTCCTTGGTCGACAGCGGAAGAAAAACTAAGAGAAATAGAACGGGTTTGAATTTCAGTTAATCCTTTGATTTAAATCCAATTAATTTGACTAATTGTCACATCTATAGCACCTTATTAATCTTGTGGAATTTTGTACTCCTTGTTAAAAATTCTAAAGATAATAAACGGACGTTGTATGCCTTCATTTATCAGTAATTTTGAGTTTCTTAAGCACCATGATGAATTGTTATTTCGTTTAGCTGAAACTGCTGAACGTTGTTATGCCTCAGACCCAAATACTTCATTAATTAAAATGCGTCAGTTAGGCGAAGCGCTGGCGCAAAATATTGCTGCCCGTGTGGGTGTTGATTATGGCAAATCAGTCAAACAAATCGATTTATTGAACGAACTAGAATACACCCTCAAACTTGCTGACAACGTTAAAGACGCTTTTCATACCATTCGTAAATTGGGCAACATTGCCAATCATCAATACATTTCATCTTCTCATCGCGACGCCTTAAAGTGTATGCAGGTGGGCTGTGCATTAAGTGGTTGGTACCACGTTACCTTTGGGGGCGATAAAGCCAAGGGCTTTAAATTTAAGACATTTGTTAAGCCTGTTGATCCTTCTGCTTATGTTCGCGAACTTGAAGAAAAGTTAGAAACCTTAAAAGTTGAATCGCAACGCTCATCAGACCGTTTACTAGTGGTTGAGAAGTTAAACAAAGTAACAGAAGAAAAGGCCAGTGCTGAAAAGCTCCGAGCAGATAGCATGGCTGAAGAGAAAGCCATTTGGGAGTCTCTCGCTCAAGAGCAAGAAAATACCATTGGCGAGTTAAGCCAACAGGCTGCTGATACCAACACACAATACATCAGTGATTTTGCAACACTAGAAAAAGACAAACAAACAGCCATCATTCAACAAGTCGAGCAGTCAAACTTTCTGCTCGACGAAGAATCAACACGTATCCTCATCGACCAACAACTTAATGAAGCAGGCTGGCAAGCTGATACCACTAATCTGCGTTATTCAAAGGGCACTAAACCAGAGCTCAACAAAAATAAAGCCATTGCTGAATGGCCAACCGAATCAGGCCCAGCCGACTATGTGTTATTCATCGGGCTTACGCCTGTTGCTACGGTTGAAGCCAAGCGAAGCCGTAAAAACGTTTACTCGGCAATTGACCAAGCAAAACGTTATGCAAGTGGCTTAACTGGCAATAGTGATTTTGAGATAGAAGAGTCATGGGGCGAGTTCAAAGTACCCCTTACATTTGCGACTAATGGCCGCGCCTATTTAAAACAGCTCGAACAAGAAAGTGGTATTTGGTTTTTAGATGTTCGTGATAACAGTAACCGCCGCAAGGCGTTAAAAGGCTGGTATTCGCCAACTGAAATTAAAAAGTATCTCAAACAAACACCCCAACAAGCCGATCAAAAACTTGATGAGATGGACTTTGGTTACGACTTAAAGCTCCGGGATTATCAAGTTGATGCCATAAAGGCGATTGAGAAAACGATTAAAAAGGGCGAGTCCAAAGCATTGGTGGCTATGGCTACTGGTACAGGTAAAACCAAAACCTGTATTGCACTAGTCTATCGATTACTCAAATCAGAACGTTTTCGACGTATCTTGTTTTTAGTTGACCGCTCAGCATTAGGTATTCAAGCCAGCGACGATTTTGCCGAAGTCCGTATGGAAAACTTACAAACCTTTGCTGATACCTTTGAAGTTATGGGCATGCAGTTAAATAAACCAGTAGGCAAAACACCAGAAGACGAAACCAAAGTACATGTAGCAACAGTGCAGGGCTTAGTTAAGCGAATTCTTTATCCAGGTGACAACGATAATAAACCGGGTGTAGGCCAATACGACTGCATAGTCGTTGATGAGTGCCACCGTGGCTATTTACTGGATAGAGAACTCAGCGATACCGAAATAGAATTTCGTGATCAAAAAGATTACCAATCAAAGTACCGCGCGGTTATCGAATATTTCGACGCCTTTAAAATTGGCTTAACGGCCACGCCAGCATTACACACGGTGGATATTTTTGGTGAGCCGGTATACAGCTATAGTTATACCGATGCGGTTATCGACGGCTATTTAACTGATCATTTACCGCCTATTCGTATTCATACTAAATTAGCCGAACAAGGTATTCATTACGATGTTAATGAAGAGGTGAAGGTTTATGATGCACTAAACAATAACGTTGAAATCTTTAATACACCCGACGAGTTAGACTTTGATGTATCGCAGTTTAACCGCAAGGTAATATCGCCTAGCTTCACAACCCAAGTCACCAAATGGTTAATAGAAAGCGATGCCATCGACCCGTATTCACCCGCTAAAACTTTGATTTTTTGTGTCACCGACAAACATGCCGACCAAGTAGTCGAAGCGCTTAAAGAAGCATGCGAAAGTTATCATGGTGAAATCGACGACGACGCCATTCAAAAAATTACCGGTGCCAGTGATAAACCCCTAGAAAAAATTAAGCGTTATAAAAACGATCGCCTACCCAATATCGCTGTCACCGTTGATTTACTCACTACCGGCATAGACGTGCCAGCTATCTGTAATTTAGTATTTTTACGCCGCGTAAACAGCCGTATTTTGTTTGAACAAATGTTAGGCCGTGCAACAAGGCGTTGTGATGAAATAAGCAAAGAAACCTTTCGTATTTACGATGCGGTTGATATTTATAAACAACTTGAACAAGTCAACGGTATGAAGCCAGTCGTGACTAACGTGGATATTACTTTTTCAGAGCTAGAACAAGAGCTAGCTCAATCGTCATCAGCCGAATTACAACAGCTGGCAAAAAACCAATTTTTAGCAAAGCTACAAAGTAAAAAGCGCCATTTAACCGATTTACAATCAAGCAACTTCGAACGTATTGTGGGTAAACCACCGCAAGAGTTTGCGCAAGAATTAAAAGCCATGAAACTAGAAGATGTGGCGCAATGGTTTATTAGTCATCCTGGCTTGGGTGAATTACTTGATATGAAAGTGACAGGAGGCGGTGCAGGCACAAAGCCAATCGTTATATCAGGCCACGAAGATGAAATAACCGATATTACTCACGGTTATGGCGACGGGCAAAAGCCTGATGATTATCTCAAAGCGTTTAAAGATTTTGTAAACGCCAACAGTAACCGATTGCTTGCGATTCAAATTGTGATCCAAAGACCATGGGAACTAAGCCGCCAAAGCCTAAAAGAATTAGCCTTTGAGCTCGAAAAAAACAAATTCAGAGAGCAAGACTTACGCACGGCGTGGCAAGAAGTTAAAAATGAAGAAATTGCCGCTCGTATTATTGGTTTTATCCGCCAAGCCGCCATTGGTGAAGCGTTAGTGCCATTTGAAACCAGAGTAGATAATGCCCTTGATAAAATACTGGCAAGACAAGTATGGAAAACACCACAAAAACAATGGTTACAGGCCATAGCCAAACAAATGAAAGCCACTACCATAGTCGACGATGTGGCACTTGATAACGGCATATTCAAACAACAATTAGGGGGTATTAAACGCGCCAACAAATTGTTCGAAAAACCCATTACCGATGTGTTATCCGACTTTAACCGAGAACTATGGGCAGCAAGTTAATACACCTATTACAACGTGCACAAATAAAGTAAATAGCTGTTTATGTTATTGCTATACGCACAACAAAGTGGGAAAGTGTGTGCATATAAAACAAACGTGCACAAAAAACAGCTTTTGTTAGGCGTTCATACCCAAAAGCACACCAATAAGCATAAGGTTGAAGGTAATAGAAATTGAATTGTGATTATAATTTTATGCCACTTGAGCAACTAGGTGACATAGAAAGCAAAGCCGTATTAAAAGCCACAGCCAAGGCACACCAGGCACTAGGCGAACTAAAAGGCCTAGCGGTGACTATGCCTAACCAATACTTGTTGTTAGCCACGCTTTCGTTACAAGAAGCCAAAGAAAGCTCAGAAATTGAGAACATCATTACCACCCAAGATGATTTGTATCGCAGTAACTATCAATCTCGGCAATTTCTATCCACCAGCGCTAAAGAAGTGCACAACTATGCTCAAGCCTTAGAAACAGGTTATAACACCATTAATCAAACCGGCTTACTCACCAATAACACTATCATCGATATTCAGCGCATTATTGAAAACAACGACGCCGGTTTTAGAACCCAAGGCGGCACTCAGCTGGTGGACCAACAAAATGCAAAAGTGGTGTATACCCCACCACAAACTGGCCAGCACATAATCGAATTAATGAGTGATCTAGAAAACTTTATTAATAATGATGAGCTCAGTGACTACGACGATCTCGTCAAAATGGCGCTAATCCATCACCAATTTGAAAGTATTCATCCGTTTTACGATGGCAATGGCCGCACCGGCCGTATTATTAATATTTTATTTTTAAGCAAACAAAAGTTACTGGGTGCGCCCATTTTGTATTTGTCACGTTATCTCAATCAAAATAAATCCCAGTACTACCAATTATTACAACAAGTAAGAGACAGCAATCAGTGGGAGCCATGGCTGCTGTTTATGCTCAAAGCATTACAAGTCACTAGCCAAGACACCTTAAAAACCATTAAGGGCCTGATTGCCCTGATGCAAAGCACTAAAAAAACCATTAAGGCCCAATTACCTAAAATTTATAGCCACGAGTTAATTAATAACTTGTTTACTCACCCCTACACCAAAGTCGAATTTATTACCCAAGATCTCAACATACACCGCAACACGGCCAGTAAATATTTAAAGCAACTGGTAGATATTGGCCTGTTAACTAAACACAAGTTAGGCAAAGACAATTATTACCTCAATAGTCAATTGTACGACCTACTATCTAATTAAAAATAGAGAACACACATGAGTACCCAAGACCTAGTCGCCAAACTCTGGAACCTATGTAATTTATTACGAGACGACGGCGTTACCTATCACGAATACATTAACGAGCTTACTTACCTTATTTTCTTAAAAATGGTACAAGAAACCGATACCGAAACCGACGGCCAATCGGGTGAAGTGCGTATACCAGAAGGTTATCGCTGGAAAGACTTAGAAAACTACGATGCCGCATCACGCTTAGAAGAATATAAAAAGTTATTGATCCACTTAGGCTCTCACGGCTCACAAATAACCAAAGCGATTTACGCCAACGCCAGTACCGTTATTCGTAAACCAGCCACCCTAAGCAAATTAGTTACCGAAGTAGATAAACTTGATTGGTACAGCGCTAAGGCCGAAGGTTTAGGCGACATGTACGAAGGGCTGTTAGAAATTAACGCCAGCGAGAAAAAGTCCGGCGCTGGCCAATACTTTACACCACGTACCTTAATCAACGTTATGGTTGAGTTAATGAACCCAACTCTAGACGACGTAATAGTTGACCCAACAGCCGGCAAACGTTACATACCTACTTTTAATTCCACACCTTACATGCTTTAATGGTGACAATTTAACTCATTCTCTACTCAGGCTGAAGTTTCTGCTGATAAGTATCGAGTTTTTAATTCGGAAACCTTATGGCCAGTCTTGAATTTATCCATTATCAGCCACGAAATATAGAGGTAAGTGATCTTTCTCTACAGTGGAAAGAGTTAAAAAGAAAACCCATTACAAATCTTCCACAGATTGTTTGGGAAGATAATTCAACTTGGGCTGAAGCCAATCTTTGGGCGTTGGAGCAAGTTACATCCTTCAAGCGTGATTTAAAAACTGTTCGTTCTAATATGGCTCATCTACTCGGCTACGCTAAATGGTTGGAGGGTGAATCAATTTCGTGGTGGCATTTTCCAGAAAGAGAGAGTGAACGATGCCTCGTAAGATTTAGAGGGGCTGTGATTACAGCAAGAAATAATGGCGAGCTTGCTCCAAGTACGGCGTCTCAGAGAATGGCAGCTGCTATTCGTTTTTATAAGTGGATGCGATCAAGACGGCTTATCTCCCCTGAATGGCCAATGTGGGAAGAGCGAGCTGTAGGAATAACACTAACGAATTCTTTTGGCCTTGAACACACAATGCGTGTTGCTAGTACTGACCTCTCCATACCTAATCGTAAAGTTGCCGGCGCAATCCAATTGGAAGATGGCTTGTTGCCAGTGTCTATCTTGGCAATGAAAGAAATACTAACGTTAGCAGACAAGGTTTCTACTGAAGAACTATCACTGATGCTTAGATTGGGTTTCTTAACCGGCTTAAGGATCGGCTCCATCACTGATCTCAAAGTACAAACATTACATAATGCGACGATTGCTCCGGAAGTTGGTTGGAAGCGCTTGGCTGTTGGACCCGGAGCAAGACCACCAGTAGCAACGAAATTTAGTGTTTCTGGGGCTATCCCAATCCCAGAGGAGTTACTTAAGCTTTTGTTAGATTATTCAGTCAGTACAAGAAGATTGAAGCGACAAGCATTAGCAGACCCTGAAGATCAAGACTTGCTTTTTCTAACTCGATACGGGAATTCATACTCTGGTGATGACAGTAGGGCCATTAACGTTGAAATGTCTCGCCTTCGAGCAGCAGGGAAAAAAGCAGAAATAAAAGTATTACGTGGCTTTCACTTTCATCGAACCAGAGCAACTTTTGCAACTGAGTTAATGCGTGTTGCACTTAAATTTATGCCTGTGGGTGATGCAATACAGTTTGTGCGAGAAGCCTGCTTGCATAAAGAGGAAGCTACGACCATGCAGTACATTAAGTTTATTGAGGCTAACAAAGCCATGGCCGACGCAGCCGAGGCTTTTACCAATCTATTTATGGGGTTGGCAAGGGGGAATACTGATGAGTGAGTTAGACCTTACATTCCCTAGCTATCCTATTGGCACTCATCAAGTCCCATGGGACCTAAAAATACTACTGTTTAAAGGCGCTTCTAATATACCCCGTAAATCTGCAATAGTGTCGATTGATGACAATAAGTTTGGCAAGCGAATCGAAGAACGAATTCCGCTAGTGGTAGCATTTCATGAGGCTATCTGTTCAATGATTAGTCTGGGAAAGTCCCGAGCGCTGGTTGAATCAAGTTTAGAAGTCCTGTGGCGCTTCTTCGCGTGGTCAGACAAAAACTCACAACAGATTTCACCCGAAAATGTAATAGAGATATTTAAATTATGGACTGAGTTCCAAATACATAGGCACCAGATAAAAAATGAAATTAGTGCTATCTATGCTTATCGGCAAACTTCAAAATTGGCAAATTTAATTGCGAAAGCACTACATCTTCCTGGAGCAAAGCCCGGTGGGAATTTATTGCTTCAAACCAGAATGAGAAAGCCGATTGAAAAAAAACGCGTGTTGGGTACGGAAGCAGATAAACAAAATTTAGAGCATACATTTAAGTTCGGTCATTTATTAACAAAAATATGTGAAGCATTGGATGTAGAAACGGTGCGGGGAAAACTTCCAATACGCATTAATATCGGTAATGAGGCGATTCTGACCTTAGCAGGTAGTTTAATGGACCCTGACATGGATATTAGTAATGTCAAAAATGCTGCGGTAAGACGAAATGCCGAGATTGCAAGGGCTCCCGTACCGGATGGTGACAGCCTGTTCGATAGACACAAGCGCTCTGCAATCCTTAACCAAAGAATAGAAGCCGAGCTGCTTATATTTATTGCGCAAACAGGAATGAACCTTACCCAAGCAGCAAGCCTTAAAAAAGAGAGTTATCGATGGAAATCAAACGGTGAAGACCTTGAGGTCTTTCGTGTTTATAAAGGCCGCAGGAGCGGTGAAGCTATATTCCGATGTTTTAAATCGTATCGGTGTCATTTAGAAAAATACATGGGTTGGCTAGATAAAACGGGTTTTAGTGATCATGACAATCGATTATTTCCAATTTTGAGTAGAGGCATGATTCGCGCTAAAGGCGCTAAAATTAAATTTAATACTACTAAAGAAACATTGAAGAAAATCGACATAAGTTTTGTTGGGCCACAGCAACTGCGTAAAACCCGAGTTAACTGGTTACTGAGACGAAGTCGTGATCTAGACTTAACTGCTGATCAAATGGCACATGATAAAGCTGTTCTCCTCCGTGACTATGAGATGCCGCACCATCAATCAGCAGCCGCTGAGATTGTCAGGTTCCACAACGCAACAGATCCTGCTTTTTCGCCACCAGGCCCTGGTGTTTGTATTGATAAGCTCCACCAACCTGAGCTGATTTTAAACTTTCCAAGCGAAGCGCCAAAACCAGATTGCGTTAGCCCAGAAGGTTGTCTTTTCTGCACCAAGCATAGAGATGTCATGAGTTCTGAGTATTGTTGGAAGCTAGCTTCTCATTCTCAACTCAAAAAATTGGAGACCGCCCTTTATAAACCATCCAAAAAACAAGAGGTACATCCAAGTTATCGAGTTATTGACCGAATTACTCAAAAGCTTGATGCGATTTCTTCGGGAAGTCAGGTTAGAGCGATGTGGGTGAGGGACGCTAAAGACTTAATTCGTTCAGGTAGGTACC
>Ga0316204_10003315_pt1 | contig 32733 bp, 26 predicted proteins | sample 6monrhotite_MG_2_FD_205661 | JGI IMG/M metagenome (GOLD analysis project Ga0316204, IMG submission 205661) | Microbial mat bacterial communities from mineral coupon in-situ incubated in ocean water Damariscotta River, Maine, United States -... | ecosystem: Environmental > Aquatic > Marine >... | reverse complement strand
CGTTGTTAATAATGTCTAACGCTTGAGAAACTTGCATAAAAAAAATCCGATGAAAAATATTCATCGGATTTTGATCTCTTTGGCCAAATTTTCAAGCTATTTTTAGCTTAACTGATCGGCATTAACCTTATTGAGGTGGTTTTGTAGAGACTAAAATAGCGCGTTAACCTTAGCTTATATTGATTTAAATGCTCTAATCGTTAAAGCGAGTAGTGCAACTAAAAAAAGTAATAAACTTGAAGGTTCTGGCACGGAAGTAGGTGAATTTGAAATTGTTTGAGTTAAAGCCGGTTGGGGTGGTTTTTTTACTAAGTAAGTTGAATAAGAATTATCCGCTTTATTTAACAAGTGATTGTAGTTACTACTAAAATTTAAACCATAAAGGTTTGGATTATTGCGGTAAACGCCCATCATGCGGATAATGTTATTTTCATCTTTGTACAATCCGTACGAAACACGACCATTAAAAGAGCCAAATAAATTAGAAAAATCTAAGGCGAGATTTGCTAATCTACCTGAAATATTGCTGGCGTAGCCACCAGTATTAAAAGTGGGTTTATCAAAAACGGATACAAATAGCGCTTCAACTTCACTATTGGTTGCATAGCGGTAATTAGAGTCAAAGTTTAAGGCAGCAGTGTAGCTCATTCCATGAGTTAGTGATAAATCTAGCCATTCTAAGCCAGTATTTTGATCGAGTACCGCTAAGTTATCACCCGTATTTAAATAATCAGCATTAATTAAACTTGCTGAAGAAAGGGGTATGTACACTGTGCAGAGTAAAATAAATGAAACACAGTATTTTTTTATGAATTTTATTATTATCATTATTTAAACCTTTATTCTGTTATTATTTTACCTCCCAATTTCTTGTACTCCTTGGTTTTGTCCATCAATTGAATTGCAATTACAACCGCTTGTTTTCAACCTTATCCTTAAACGCGCCATATTATAAACAATATCACCCAGTAATTAACAGTTTATATTCAATTTGTTAAAAATAATTTAATGATAAATAGCGCTTAATTAACAAAATAATGAGCGTTTGCCTAATTTTATTCTTTTATCGCTAAAAATAGCTAGCCGTTATTCTGTTTTTTTACCTGTGGTAAAGGCTGCTTCAAGCTCTGTAATTTTTGCTTCCATTATTGCTAATTTTTCACGGGTTTTAATCAGTACTTGTGTTTGTATGTCAAATTCTTCGCGAGTTACCACGTCAAGCAGAGCGAGTTTTCTTTGCAATATTGTTTTCGTTTTATCTTCAAAATCGTTTGCAATGTTTTTAATACTTGGTGGTATCGCATCAGTGACTTGTTTGGCAATTTCTTCAATTTTTTTCGCATTAATCATCATTTTGAACCCATAAAATTTTTATCAACCTTATTTTAAAGCATTTAGTTATTTTGCCAATCATTAAAAACAGGTAAAATCATTCCCCCTTGTCTCTATAAATATTCATAACTGATGAAATTAAATCCCCGCCAAGAAGAAGCTAAAAAATTTGTTAGCGGTCCCTGCTTAGTTCTGGCGGGCGCTGGGAGTGGAAAAACAGGGGTTATTTGTCAAAAAATAGCTTATTTAATACAGCGTTGTGGTTACAAAGCACGTAACATTGCCGCGGTAACCTTTACCAATAAAGCGGCACGCGAGATGAAAGAGCGTGTTGGTCGCACTTTGGGGCGTGACTTAACGCGTGGGTTAGTAGTTTCTACATTTCATTCACTTGGTTTAGACATTGTCCGTCGCGAAATTAAAACACTGGGTTATAAACCGGGTTTTACTCTATTTGATGACCAAGATTCCCTCGCCTTGTTAAAAGAGCTTACGCTTGAAGAACTTGACGGCGATAAAGAATTGTTAAGTCAGTTACAAATGCGTATATCTAATTGGAAAAACGATTTATTGTTACCCGATACGTTATTAAAGCAAGACACTAGTTTAAGTTATGATGAAAATCACGCATTGTTTGTTGAATTTTATCAACGTTATCAACAGCACATGCGCGCTTATAACGCTTTAGATTTTGATGACTTAATCTTAATTCCAACTTTACTGTTACGCAATTACCCTGAAGTTCGTCAACGCTGGCAAACTAAAATTCAATATTTATTAGTCGATGAATATCAAGACACCAATGCTAGCCAATACGAATTAGTAAAGCTGATCACTGGTGAACGCGGTCATTTAACGGTGGTAGGCGACGATGATCAATCTATTTACTCGTGGCGTGGTGCCAAACCGCAAAATTTAGTGTTGTTAGGACAGGATTATCCTGGGCTTAACGTCATTAAATTAGAGCAAAATTATCGTTCTAGTGGGCGTATTTTAAAATGCGCTAATATCTTAATTGCCAATAATCCACACGTATACGACAAAGCGCTTTTTAGTGAGCTGCATTATGGTATTGAATTAAGAGCTATTCAAACCAAAGATGAAGTGAATGAAGTGGAACGTATTATTGGTGAATTAATAGGGCACCGCTTTTTAAATAAAAGCCAATATAAACAATATGCTATTTTGTATCGCGGTAATCATCAATCACGCTTGCTTGAAAAAGCGTTAATGACTAACCGTATTCCTTACAAAATAAGTGGTGGTACTTCCTTTTTCTCACGCGCTGAAATTAAAGACATGATGGCGTATTTGCGGTTGTTAGTTAACCCTGACGACGACAATGCTTTTTTGCGTATTGTTAACGTTCCTAAACGTGAGTTAGGACCAGCAACCTTAGAGAAACTTGGTACTTACGCTAATATGCGTCATATCAGTTTGTTTGCCGCCAGTTTTGAGTTAGGGCTGGAGCAAACATTAAATGGTCGCGCCCTTGAAAAATTACAAATGTTCTCTCGTTGGATTGTTGAATCTGCTGATAATGCAATACGCGGAGATACTTCAGCGGTATTACGTACCATGGTGAGCACTATGAATTATGAAGATTATTTATACGATAATTCAACCAGTGCAAAAGCCGCTGAAATGCGTATGAAAAACGTGACTGAATTATTTAGTTGGGTTAATCAAATGCTTGAAGGCTCTGATATGGAAGAACCAATGACCTTAGCGCAAGTGGTTACCCGTTTAACGCTGCGTGATATGATGGAGCGTGGCGAAGATGATGACAATAGCGACCAAGTGCAATTAATGACACTCCATGCCTCTAAAGGATTAGAATTCCCTTTTGTTTTTATGATCGGTATGGAAGAAGGGTTGTTGCCACATCAAAGTAGTATTGATGAAGGTAACGTTGAAGAAGAACGCCGTCTTGCTTATGTTGGTATAACTCGGGCACAACGTGAGTTAATATTCACTTACGCGAAAGAGCGTCGACAGTATGGTGAACTAATTCGTACTGAACCGAGCCGATTTTTACACGAATTACCCCAAGATGATTTAATTTGGGAAACCGATAAAAAAGCGCCAAGTAAAGAAGAAAAACAAGAAAAGGGTAAAACAGGTGTCGCTAATTTACGCGCGATGATGTTAGCGAAAAAACAAGAACTTAATCAATAAAATGGTTAAGCGAACATTGCATTTATAGGTGTATCTCTTTACTGTGTTGTTACTTATTATTATAACAAAATCAAAAGCGGGCGTTATTCGCAAGCAGGAAATTTATATGGCTATTATACAAAAAATATGGATCGCATTTATTTGTTTAACTTTATTTGCTTGTAGCGACAAAAGCGCCAATGAATATTTGACTTCGGCGAAGCGTAATATTGAGGCTAATAAATATAATGCTGCGAGTATTGAGCTAAAAAACGCGATAAAGCAAACACCAAACCTTGCAGAAGCACGGTTTTTGTTAGGTAAAGTATATTTACAATTACATCAATATGAAAATGCGGAAAAAGAATTTAATCGTGCCTTACAGTTTGACTATCCAGCGAGTGAGGTTGTGCCATTATTATCTCAGTCTTATCAAAAAACGGGTGCTGATAATGCATTAATAAAGCTTTCTCACAAACAAAAAGGTTTAACCACAGCTCAGGCTACGCAGGTTGCATTTTATAAATTACAGGCATTTATCAACTTAAAACAAAATCTTAAAGCAAAAGCAATTATTAAAGACATTAAAGATTTTAAAACGATATCTCCTTTTAAAAGTTTAGCTTTGGTTTACGGTTTATTAATTGATGATAGTTTAGGGCAAGAACAAAATAAAAATATTGATGCGGCTTTATTGCAACTCGATAATATTTTAGCGGCGCATCCAAAACAAGCTGATGCGTTAAAATTAAAAGCCAATATACTGTTAAATCAATCGCATGGTGACAAAACAAAAATTGAACCAGTTATTAGTATTTATCGTGATTATGTAACTTATTATCCTGAAGATATACAAGCCGCGTTTATTTTTGCTCGTTTACTTACAGAGGTAAATCATACCGTTGAAGCTGAACCTATTGTTGATAAATTATTAAAAATTAATAGTGAAAACATGTTGCTAAATCAATTAAAAGGCTTGGCTCGTTTCAATGCAAAAGATAGTAAAAATGCTTTGTTGTATACCGAAAAAGCGATCCATTCAAATCCCAATGATATTCCTTTGAGGCTAGTAGCTGGTATTAGTGCATATTTAGATAAAAATTATGAAGCAGCGAATCAGCATTTATCGTTTATTGCTGATCAGCTACCTCCATCTCATGAAGCCCTGAGATTGCTTGCGGCAAGTCAATTACAATTAGGATTAACACTCGATGCTAATAAAACGTTGGCTAAATTTGAAAATATTAGTAGTAAAGACTCAACACTATTTTCGAGTGTAGGGTTGGCTTTAGTTGAAAGCGGTGAAGTTGTTAAAGCAAAAGAAATCCTTAAAAAATCACCTCAAGTTAATGAAAAGTTAAAAAATAATTCAGAAGAACTCGCTAGACTAGGATTATTAAAATTATCTCTTAACGACCTCTCTGGTATTATTAATCTTGAAGAAGCAATAGCCAAAACACAAGCAGATGATAAGTCGAGCAAAATGCCATTAATACCATTAGAGCAAACATTGGCGACGGCTTATTTATCAGCAAATCAATTTGATAAAGCACTGGCGTTAGCTAAACGTTGGAAAGAAGAGCAACCTAAAAACACGCAAGCGTATTTTGTTGCTGGGCTAGCTTATTTAAAAAGTCAAAAATTTGCGAACGCAAGAACCGAATTTGAACAACTATTAACCATTGAACCCAATAATGTTAAAGCTAAAATGGCCTTGTTAAGTTTAAATGTCAAAAAAAATAGTCTACAGCAGAATGAAGCGGCACTTAACGATATATTAAAAGTACAGCCTGATTATGTACCAGCGTATATGCAGCTTTATGCATTAGCAAAACAATCAGGCAACACTAAGGGTGTAATAGAACGTCTAGAAAAAAGCATAAAAACAACACCCAAAAATGAAAAATTAATGATTGTTTTAGCTGAAATTTATCTTGCTGAACAACGTTTTGATGAAAGTACTGCACTACTTGAAACGCTTAAAAGTGGTAATGACACCCCCGCACCATTTTGGCAATTGCTTGGGCAAAGTTACATTCAACAAAAAGCCTATGATAAAGCACGATTGCTTTATCAAGACTGGCTAGCCAAGCAACCTAATAATAGAAGTGCTATGATCGGTAACATTGTTGCTATGGATAGCGAAGGTAAATTCAAAGAAGCATTAGTGCTTACCCAAAACTATTTAGCTATTCGTGGTACAGATCCACAAATACAACTATTACAAAGTTATTTACAAGTAATGGATAATGATTTTGAAAAAGCGCAACAAAGTTACGATAAATTACCAACGTCATTATTAAAGCTGCCTTTTAGTAAAGGTATTCTAGGTCAATTACAACTACATAATAATAATGCAACCGCAGCTTTAGTTAATTTACAAGCGGCCTATCAAGCAATTCCTAATTCGCGAAATGCACGATTTGTGATGTTGGCATTTTATAAATTAAAACAAAAAGAAAAAGGCCAGCAATTTTTAACCAACCATGTTAAAAAACATCCTCAAGATCAAGTAAGCTTAATGCAATTAGCAAACGAACAATTGCAACAAGATACTAATATGGCCTTAGCTAGCTACGAAAAGGCAGTACACTTAAACCCTAATAATGGGGTGGCACAAAACAATTTAGCTTTTTTATATATGCAACAAAACAAGTTAGATTTAGCTCTTGAACATGCACAGCAAGCACTAAAATTGATGCCTACGGATGAGAATGTATTAGACACTTTAGGGCAAATTTACTTTTTAAAACAAGATGCTAAAACGGCACTAGATTATTTGAGTAAAGCGGCTGCGCAAGACAATGTTAACGGTAAAAAAATAGGCGATGAAATTTATGTCAATTATATTAAGGCCTTATTATTAAATGGACAAATAACGTTAGCCGAACGAAAAATATCACAAAGAAAGATAACCAATAAAAAGGTACAATTAACATTGGCCTCACTTAAAGAAAAATTTAACCTTAAAAGTTAAGGTTACAGTAATACCTTCGGTAGATAGCATTGAAAATACACACAGATAAAATATTACACAGTCCTGATTTATGTGCCATTACCTTAGCTGGAAACTTGGTAAGCGAACCTCAAATTCGCTACCAAGCTAATCCTGTCTTGGCAATAGCTGATATTACCCTTGCAACCCATAGTCGTTGGTATGACAAGGTAAGTAATAGTTATAAAGAATGGACAAACTATCATGCGGTAAAAGTAGTGGGTGATGTTGTTGAAAAATCATTACTTTACGCCGAAAAAGGTCAGGTGGTATTAATTCAAGGCCATTTGAGTTTTCAAAAAGCCAAAGTAGATAAACCGAGTAAAGAATTGTTGTTAGCAACATTTGTTAAAGTGTTTACTAAAGGTTATAGCCAAGAAATTAATCAGTTTCATTGCAGTGGTACCTTAACGTCAACATTTTCATTAAAAACAACTGAAAATAATAAAATGTTTGCCGAAGCTTTAATTAGCATTTCTCAACAAACGCAAACCTCACACGATCAACAAAAGCACGTTTTTACTATTCAACGTCCTGTACACGTATGGGGAAAACAAGCGCAATATTTAAGTGAAAATGCACAAATTGGCGATAATTTAATTATTGAAGGAAAATTAAATTATTTAAAAAACACTGAAAAATCTCAATTTATTGAAGCAAAACAAATTATTTTTTCAAAAGAGGTAAAATAAACTAACTTTACTATACTTCGTTTATTTGATGAATGGTGAGAGATGCTAAAGGGGAGAAACCAAACACAATTGCTGTTAGGGCGTGTAAAAACAGTTTTTTTACTGATTTTTATGGTGTTTTTCACTCCAGATTTACTTTTGATAGCGCAGGCACAATCGACAATAAGTATGACCCGCGAAATTAATAAAAATGACGAAAAGCTTACTTCAACCATACAAGACAAAAAAAACAACAAGACATTGGATGGTATACAAAAATCAAAAATTGAAAAAAAACCAGTCAATAACGTTTCCTATAGCCCCACTAATGCTTCCACTACATTAGCCACCACATTATCTTCTGAAGAAAAGTTACATCCCTTTATTTTTTTCATTATTGTTATTTTGTTATTTGTCGTTTTATTCATTTTTGCATATTGGATATATTACCAAAAGTCAGCGAAGGCGCATCTGAGAAAAAATTACAACCGCATTGAAATAAATGAAAAATCACAACAATTTTCGTTATTTTTTCGCCATCAACCTGATGTTGCAAAGATTATTGATAATGATACGGTTAGCAAAAGTCAGATTTACCTCAATGAACAATTAATTAATCAAATTGATCTTTATAACAGTTTCAATAATAAAATCGAAAGTGAATTACGTCATGTTTTTGAATGTGAATATCATTATAAGATGATCAAGAAAAAAATTCGGCATATAAGGTTAGACATACATCAACAGAAAATAAAACGACCCATTCGAATTAGTATTTATATGCGAGAAGGAGATAATCGTTTAACCAAAGCAAGCTATAAAAAAACAATTGAGCAATTAATTAACTGGTGTTGGCTTATTAATACAATATTACATCCGCATAATAATGAAAAAAGGCGGATTACTGTTCATTCAAATCGCACGTCAATTCACCCTAATGAAACAAGTAATACGGTTAGGCGAAAAAAACAGTTAAGCGATAAAATACTGTCAACGAAATTAGAAAAACTTGATGTAGCGCATAGCTCAACAGAAAAAAGAATAGAGAAAGTAGCCGTTAGCATTACTGATGAGCTAAATCAATTAGTGTTATTACAACAGCAAGGTTTTTTGTCGTTAGAAGAGTTTAATCAGGCTAAGGCTAAACTTTTAAGCAATTAAATGTTATTGCTATAGAGGGGCGAGTTAAGGTTAAAGAGGTCATAATTTTATTCGGTAAGTAATTGAACAAGATTATGACCTTGTGGCTGTTAGCTTAAAACTTAATAGGTCAAAACTTAAAGAGCCAATAAATAATTAATAAGGTTTTTGAAATCTTGCTCTGTATCTTTTTTATCGAGGGCTTGGGTATTTATACGATATTTACCATTAACGATAATGGTAGGAACGCCAGTTAAAGATCCTTTTTTAGCAAAATAGTCTTGATTTTTCTTCATTTGTTTTGCTTTAGCGTTAACCATGAAGCTTTTCATTAATTTATCAAATTTATCACCATCAACGCCATTAAGTACAAAAATATTACGTACATCTTTTTCTGAACTAAAGGTTGCGTGTTGTACATGGATATAATTAAAAATAGCAGCGATCAGTTTTTCTTTATTTGGTAATTGCTGTGCTACTGCTAACGCTTTTGACAACATGTCTTGAATTTCAGGTGTGGTAGCACGTAAAAAATCAACATGATTACGAACAAAATTAGTATTTGGGGGTAAATCTTTTTTTACCTTAGCAAAAAATGGTTCAAAGCGAAAACAGTGTGGACAATAAAAAGAAAAATATTCTCTTACTTCGGGCACCATACTTACGCCTTCATTTACAGTGGTATACTGCTTCCCTTCTTCATATTTAGCTGCAGAAGCAAATACTGGTAGTAATAAAATTAAAACTAAACTTGCAAATTTTTTCATTGTTATTTTCCTAAACTATTCGAATTGAATTTTGATAACTATACCAATAAATTAAAAAGTAGGCACTAAGCTTAATGGTGGTTCTTGTAATGCCGAGAATTGTTCTTTAAGTATTAATATTTGTTGTTCCCAATATTTTTCGCTATTAAACCAGGGAAAGTTACGTGGAAATGCTGGATCTTGCCAGCGTTTACATAACCAAGCCGTGTAGTTTACCATGCGCATAGTACGCAACGATTCTATCAAATTAAGCTGTTGTGGTTCAAATGAAAAAAACTCTTCATAGCCACTTAGCATTGTATCTAATTGTAACAATTGCTGTTGTCTGTCACCTGAGAGCATCATCCATAAATCTTGAATAGCAGGACCCATTTTACAATCATCTAAATCAACAAAATGTGGCCCAGCGTCTGTCCATAAAATGTTTCCTGCATGACAGTCACCATGTAAGCGAATTACATTGCTTGTTTTATATTGCTTACTGGCAATGTCGATCACTTGATCAAGTACCGTGAAAAAAGCGATGTTTAATGATTTTGGTACAAACTTAGAGTCATTAATTAATGTTCGGGCTTGAATCAACATGTCATCGCTTGAAAAAGTTGCTCTATGCGCAAAAGTTTTGGTTGCACTTACCGCATGAATTCGACCTAAGAACCTGCCCATCCATTCTAATTGGTTTAAATTATCAACTTCAAAAATACGCCCGCCACGACAAGGAAAAACAGCAAACAAATAATCGGCATATTCAAATAAACTATTACCATTGATAACTAGCGGAGCCACAATGGGAAGTTCGTGTTCGGCAAGCTCTAGTGCAAATTGATGTTCTTCTAGAATAGTGTCTTTTGACCAACGTTGTGGTCGATAGAATTTGGTCACAAAGCGTTGATTGTTATAATCATGGAATTGATAAACACGATTTTCATAACTATTGAGGGCAAGTAATCCACTGGCAACAGAAAAACCTGCGCTTTCTAAGCCATCAATAATTAAATCGGGTGTTAATAAAGAAAAATCGAAACTTGCCATAATATTATGTAAATAAAAAAATTATGCTTGAGTTTAACAGAAAACAGCCACGAAATGTTTAAATTTGATGGCTGTTTAAACAGTTTGAAAAATCAAAAAAATCTCAATAATTAAGGATAGTAAGGATCAGCGCTTATTAAAAAACCGACTATCTTGAATTATTTCAACATCACCATTACCTGATGTTTGTTTCACAACAAATTGAATATCTGTCATATAGTCTTTCAGTTCATAAGGGTCAATGGCAATACTAATAGGTAGTGTGTAAACTTCAGCAGCGGGTACGGTAATGTTTTGTTTCCCAATCCATTTGGTGTTTTTTAAACCCGCAACCGATAAATGATAGGTGTTTTCGGTTTGTGACATGTTTAGAATTTTTAAAGTATATACATTTTCAATTTCGCCATTAAAATTTTCCCGAGCTAACTCATTACGATCGCGAATAATGTCCATTGCTAGCGGCACACGAGAATATATTTCATAACCTAATAAAGAAGTCATTACCGCTAAAACGATGGCATAACCGACTAATTTTGAACGTAACAAATGAACTTTTTTGCCTTTTAGTTCATGCTCTGTGGTGTAACGAATAAGCCCTTGTTCATAGCCCATTCTGTCCATTACACCATTACAAGCATCAACACAGGCACCACAATTAATACATTCGTACTGCAAGCCATTGCGAATATCGATTCCTGTAGGACATACTTGAACGCATAAATTACAGTCAATACAATCACCCAGTCCTAACGCTTTAGGATCTTGTTTGCGCCCTCTAGGGCCTCGTCCTTCACCACGATTATAATCGTAAGTAACTGTTAAGGTGTCTTTATCAAACATTGCCGACTGAAAACGTGCATACGGACACATATGTAAACACATTATTTCACGCATCCAACCAGCATTACCATAGGTTGCTAAAGAGAAAAATATTAATAAAATTGCGATGGTTGTTGTCGTGTTAAAGCTTAAAGTATTAAGAAATAATTCTTGCATTGGTGTGAAATAACCAACAAATGTCATTGCAGTTAATAATGAAAAAAACAACCAACAGGTATGCTTTAAAGTTTTTCGCCAAAATTTATTAAAATTAAGTGGTTGTTTATCTAGGTTTTTTCGTTGGTTTGCGGTGCCCTCAATTTTTTCTTCAAACCAAATAAAAATAAAGGTCCACACCGTTTGCGGGCATAAATAACCACACCAAACACGCCCCAAGAAAGTGGTAACAAAGAAGAGAAGAAAAGCGCTTAACATTAATAACCACGCTAATAACGTTAAATCTTGTGGCCATAAGGTTAAGTTCCAAAGGGTAAATCGTTGAGTGCTAATATCAAATAATATTGCTTGATGTCCGTTGTATTGTAACCAAGGTAAAACAGCAAAAAAAGCTAAAAACACAAAATTCATTTTACGGCGAAAACGTTGATATAAACCTTGTACTTTACGTACATAAATCTGATCACGCGGTTTGTATGTGTCTACGCCATGATCTTTTTTTGGTTGTATTTTTATGTTTTTTACGGGAATTTGTTCAAGAGTGGGTTTTATTTGCGTTTTTTGTTGGTCTGAATTCACAATGAAGCCTTGCAGTTCTAATAAAAACATCATAATTATAATGCTTTTTATATAATTAGTGTAAAAAATCTATTATTTTTATATCGTCATATTTTGGTAAGTGCTTTTTTAGATTTTTATTGTTAGGATGACAGCCTTTAAAAACAAAAAAGTAATTTACCAATACAGCTTATAAATTGTGGTTTTTGTCACAAACACTGCTGTTGAGTATAGGACACATGTTTAAAAAATTATTGATCTTGATCGTATTTGCCGCAGTGTATTTACATTTTTATCCGCAGCCAGAATTAAATAATTGGCTTGAAAAACAAAAAAGTATTATTTTTACTGATGTATCTGAAGCCACTGATACTAAAGTTCGACTTAGATCAGAAAAAATATTTACTGATCTTAAAGGAAGCTTTAATACTTTTAGCGAGAAGGAAATTGAGGAATTGAAAAAAATTACTGAATCAAGAGATTCAGTTAACAATTTTTATCATAAATATTGTAAAGAAAAACACTCAAATCCAATTATACATCACGCTAATGTAGACAAAATTTGTCATATCATCGATAACTACCAAGCATTATTGTAATCACTAAAACTACATAGTATAAATATTTGAAGTAAAAAAGCATTAGCAAAAAGTCTAATGCCTTTTTACTTAACGTTGCGTTATAATCTAAAAAAGATCGAATGATGGATTATCAATATGATTGAACCAGATAGCGTTATTATTGCAGATGATCACCCTTTATTTCGCCAAGCATTACTTGAAATATTAAAAGCGAAATTGTCTAAAACGCAATGGCTTGAAGCTGAAACCTTTGATGAATTAAATAATGTGTTAGTAGCCAATGTGCATGCTGATTTATTATTGCTTGATTTAGATATTCCGGGAGCACATGGTTTTAACACGTTAATTCATGTGCGTAAGCAATTCCCTCAAATACCTGTAGTTATTGTTTCTGCCTATGAAGATAATGATACTATCAACAAAGCTATGGAGTTCGGTGCTTCTGGTTTTGTACCTAAATCAACCCCTGTAGAATCAATTTTTGAAGCGATTAGCCAAGTATTGTCGGGGGGCTTCTGGACACCACAGTCTTTAGTGAATGCTTCTGCAGATGACAGTAAATCAGACATGGCTGCACGCATTACAAGCTTAACACAGCAACAGTACAAAATATTAATGATGTTCGCTGAAGGGATGTTAAATAAACAAATTGCTTATGATTTATCAGTATCAGAAGCGACTATTAAAGCACACGCTACCGCAATTTTTAGAAAATTAAACGTGCGCAATCGTACTCAGGCCGTTATTGCATTAGGTAAATTAAATCTTGGAGAATCAAACTTTTCTGGTGAATTAAGTAGCTAGTTTTACGCTGAATTTTCTGTAAGACAAAAAAACCTAAAACTAATTTTAAAGTGAAGTTAAAATATCACTTGAGTAAAATACTTGGCTGCGTATAATAGCGCCTCACTTCTAGAGTCTCTCTTAATTCCAAACAAACTAAGATTCATTCTATTAGTGCATCTATTTTTAGTAGTAAATTTATAGGGGTATAGCTCCAATTGGTAGAGCACCGGATTCCAAATCCGGGTGTTGGGAGTTCGAATCTCTCTACCCCTGCCAAGTTTAGATAAAGTTTGCGCAACTAGAATAATACTTATTTAAGTTGAATATACTGATTTCAACTTAAAGCAAGATTAAACAGCAGTAACAGGTTAATGAATATGAATGCAAGTACAGAAAATCAACCGAGCACAAGCTTGGACGGACTAAAATGGGGCATTATAGTGCTTCTACTGGCAGGCGCCGTTGTTGGCAATTACTTTTTTGGTGAAGAGTCAGTGCTGATCAGAGCTATTGCTGTGGTTGCGCTTATTGTTATTGCAGGTTTACTTGCGATGCAAACTGAAAAAGGGCGCACAGCCGTGTTATTTGCTAAAGAATCACGCACCGAAGTACGTAAGGTCGTATGGCCTACTCGTCAAGAAGCAGTACAAACTACTGGTATTGTATTATTAGTAACGGCATTAATGTCTGTTTTGTTGTGGGGATTAGATTCTTTTCTATTCTGGGTTGTTGGTTTTATAACAGGGTTAAAGGTGTAATTATGTCTGCTGACAATAACTCTCCGGAAGAGAATGAAATAATTGAAGAAAAAATTGTTAATACCAATCCTAAATTAAAATGGTATGTAGTGCAGGCGTTTTCAGGTTATGAAGCTCGGGTGCAGAAAACGATGCTCGAACATATCCAAGTACAAGAATTACAAGAATTATTTGGACAGGTACTCGTACCAACAGAAGAAATTGTAGAAATGCGCGCAGGCCAAAAACGTAAAAGTGCCCGTAAATTTTTCCCTGGCTATGTTTTAGTGCAAATGGAAATGAATGAGCAATCTTGGCACTTAGTTAAAAGTGTTCCTCGTGTTCTTGGTTTTATTGGTGGTACCACTGAGCGTCCTGCGCCGATTACCCAAGCAGAAGCGGATCGCATTTTACAACGTTTAGAAGATTCAACGGATAAGCCGAAGCCTAAAACATTATTTGAACCTGGTGAAGTTATTCGCGTTATCGATGGCCCATTTGTTGACTTTAGTGGCGTAGTTGAAGAACTTGATTATGAGAAAAACCGCATTAAAGTTTCTGTACTTATTTTTGGTCGCTCAACACCAGTTGATTTAGAATTTAGTCAGGTTGAAAAAAGTAGCTAATTTAAAATAATACAACGTAAAACTAAAAGAAAGTATTGCAACGGCAGCGATTATTAATATATAATCCGCTGCCGTTTTTGTTTGGTTTGTTTAATTTTTAGATAAACGCCGCAGTAACGGTGTATTTTTAACGGGGAGCTAATATTATTTAGCGTTTGCACCCAAAACTAAGGTAATTAAAGATGGCTAAGAAAGTCCAAGCTTTTATCAAGCTACAAGTAGCTGCTGGTGCAGCTAACCCGTCACCACCAGTTGGTCCTGCATTAGGTCAGCATGGTGTAAATATCATGGAATTCTGTAAAGCGTTTAACGCCAAAACAGATTCTTTAGAAAAAGGCGCGCCAGTTCCAGTAGTTATTACTGTATATAGCGATCGCTCTTTTACTTTTGAAACAAAAACACCTCCAGCTTCTTACTTATTGAAAAAAGCCGCGGGTATCAAAAGTGGTTCAGGCCGTCCTAATACTGAAAAAGTGGGTACTATTACTACAGCTCAACTTGAAGAAATTGTTAAGACAAAAGAATCAGATCTTACTGCTGGTTCATTAGAAGCTGCAGTACGTACTATCGCGGGCAGCGCTCGTTCAATGGGTTTAGTGGTAGAGGATTAATCAATGGCTAAATTATCAAAACGTGCTCGTCTTATCCGTGAAAAAGTAGACGTATTAAAAGAATATGAAATTAGTGAAGCTGTTGCTTTATTAAAAGAATTAGCAACAGCAAAATTTCGTGAAAGCGTAGATGTTGCTGTTAACCTTGGCATTGATGCTCGTAAATCAGATCAAAATGTTCGTGGTGCAACTGTGTTACCAAACGGTACTGGTCGTGATGTTCGTGTTGCGGTATTTACACAAGGCGCTAATGTTGAAAAAGCTAAAGAAGCTGGTGCTGACATTGTTGGCATGGAAGATTTAGCTGAGCTAGTTAAAAAGGGCGAAATGAACTTCGACGTAGTTATTGCTTCTCCAGATGCAATGCGTGTTGTTGGTCAATTAGGCCAAATTTTAGGGCCTCGTGGTTTAATGCCTAACCCTAAAGTTGGTACTGTAACACCTGACGTTGCTGGCGCTGTTAAAAATGCCAAGTCTGGTCAAGTTCGCTACCGTAATGATAAAAACGGTATCATCCATACTACTATTGGTAAGGCTGATTTCGAAACTGCTCAATTACAACAAAATCTTGAAGCTTTATTGGATGCGCTGAAAAAAGCCAAGCCAGCTAATGCTAAAGGTCAGTATATTAAAAAAGTTTCACTTTCAACGACTATGGGCGCCGGTTTAGCCGTCGATCAAACAAGTTTAACAGTGTAATTTTTATATAAAGTGGTATTAAACATCACTTTACAGTGGCGAAATTATTGTCTATAATTTCGCCCCTTAAATTTTGGTTGGAGTTGAGCCTTAAGATGGCATTATTCGTCTTAGATGTTCAACCCCATCAAAGACCGTAGGTGTAAAATTGCTATTTTTTAAAAATAGCAATTTACTTAATTTCCTACGTAGATGGTGAAACCCCCAGATATTTCCTTAAATTCTGGCTCTCGCCGTATTGGCCTATTAGTTGATTGATAAAGTTAATTAATAGGAGTTGTTATTACCGGCGCTTTTATATTAGAGGCCGGATTGAACCAGGAGTTAAAGCCAATGGCTATCAATCTTGATGACAAAAAAGCAATTGTTGCTGAAGTTCATGAAGCTGCCAAAGGCGCTCAATCAATTGTTATCGCGGATGCCCGCGGTGTAGCAGTTGGTGCAATTACTGAACTACGTAAGCAAGCACGTGAAAATGGTGTATGGATGAAAGTTATCCGTAACACATTAGCGCGTCGTGCTGTAGAAGGTACTGACTTTGAATGCTTAACAGATTCACTAGTTGGTCCATCTTTAGTTGCATTTTCGAACGAGCATCCAGGTGCAGCAGCACGTTTATTCACAGATTTCGCTAAAACTAACGAAGCCTTTGAATTAAAAGCAGCCGCATTTGAAGGTAATGCTGTCGACGTAAATATGTTAGCTAAGCTACCTACTTACGACGAAGCAATTGCACGTTTAATGAGCGTTATGAAAGAAGCATCTGCAGGCAAACTTTGCCGCACGATTGCTGCAGTTCGCGATCAGAAAGAGCAAGAAGCGGCTTAATAATTGGATATATTTACCTCAATGTATTGAGCATATCCCAAGCACTTTTTGTATTAATAGTTATTTCAAACAGCACTATATTACTTAAAAGAAGTAAAGTAGCTGTTTATTAAAAACAGGAAATTAAATAATGTCTATTTCTAAAGACGATATCCTAAATGCTATTGCTGAAATGTCAGTAATGGACGTAGTTGAATTAATTGAAGCTATGGAAGAAAAATTCGGTGTTTCTGCTGCTGCAGCTGTTGCTGTTGCTGGTGGTGATGCTGGTGCTGCTGCTGAAGAGCAAACTGAATTCGACGTAATTTTAACAAGTTTCGGCGATAAGAAAGTTGCAGTAATCAAAGCAGTTCGTGGCGCTACAGGTTTAGGCCTTAAAGAAGCTAAAGAAGCAGTTGAAGCTGCGCCTAAAGCAATTAAAGAAGGCGTTGATAAAGCTGAAGCAGAAGAGCTTAAGAAACTTCTTGAAGAAGCTGGTGCTTCTGTTGAGATTAAATAATCTGTTTTTAAATAGATTATTTGCCTGAAATGGCATGGCTGGTGATTTTTTGTCACCGGCCTTTTTGCGCTTTGTCTTATTAGAAAATAAGTGGTGTTTTTTTAAACCAAAACAGTGCATTATAGAAAATTAGGCGTTTACGTCTATAAATATTATAAGTTTGTTTGCTTAAGGCAAGCAAATTCGGCAATAACCAGCAAGCTGAGGAACCCCATGGCTTACTCTTATTCTGAGAAGAAGCGAATTAGAAAGGACTTTGGTAAAAGCGCAAAAGTGATGGATTATCCATTTTTGTTGTCTATCCAACTCGAATCTTTTCGCAAGTTTATTGATAATGACCCAACAGGGGAAATCGGTTTTGAAGCCGCATTCCGTTCTGTATTCCCAATTAAAGCATATTCAGGTAATTCTGAATTACAATATGTTAACTATCGCTTAGGTGAACCATTATTTGATGTTAAAGAATGTCAAATTCGTGGTGTAACTTACTCTGCGCCGTTACGCGTTAAATTACGCTTAGTAATTTATGACAGAGAAGCCGCAGCGGGTACAGTAAAAGATATCAAAGAACAAGAAGTGTACATGGGCGAAATCCCATTGATGACTGACAACGGTACGTTTGTTATCAACGGTACAGAGCGCGTTATTGTTTCTCAGTTACACCGTTCTCCTGGTGTATTCTTTGATCACGATAAAGGTAAAACGCACTCGTCAGGTAAAGTGTTATATAACGCTCGCGTTATTCCTTACCGTGGTTCTTGGTTAGATTTCGAATTCGATCCAAAAGATAACCTTTTTGTACGTATTGACCGTCGTCGTAAGTTACCAGCAAGTATTATGTTGCGTGCTTTAGAATATAGCACCGAAGAAATACTTGATATTTTCTACGATAATACCATGTACAAAATTACGGGTGATAAGCTTGTTATGGAGCTTGTACCTGAACGCTTGCGTGGTGAAACAGCAACATTTGATATTAAATTACCAAATGGTGAGTTATTGGTTGAGCAAGGTCGCCGTATTACTGCACGTCATATTCGTAGTTTATCGAAAGAAAAAGTGACTGAGCTAGAAGTGCCTGCTGAATATATGATTGGCAAAGTGCTTTCAAAAGCTTATATCGATGAATCTACTGGTGAAGTAATTGCTGAAGCTAATGCAGAATTAACATTAGAATTATTAGCAGAATTAAGCCAAGCTGGTTATAAAGATATTTCTACCTTATATATGAACGAATTTGATGTTGGTTCATATATGTCTGACACTTTACGCGTTGATAGTTCAACAAATAAGCTAGAAGCTTTAGTTGAAATATACCGTATGATGCGCCCAGGTGAACCACCTACAAAAGATGCCGCTGAAACTTTATTTGGTAATTTGTTTTTTGCACCTGAACGCTATGACCTTTCAACGGTTGGTCGCATGAAATTCAACCGTCGAGTTGGTGTTGACTCTATTGAAGGCGAAGGTATTTTATCAAGAGATGACATCATTAAAGTAATGAAAACTTTAATTGATATTCGCGATGGTAAAGGTGAAGTGGATGATATAGATCACTTAGGTAACCGTCGTATTCGCTCTGTTGGTGAAATGGCTGAAAACCAATTTCGTGTCGGTTTAGTACGTGTTGAACGTGCTGTTCGTGAACGTTTAAGTTTAGGTGATTTAGATGCGGTAATGCCACAAGATTTGATTAACGCTAAGCCTATTTCGGCAGCCGTTAAAGAATTCTTTGGTTCAAGCCAATTATCACAATTTATGGATCAGAATAATCCGTTATCTGAAGTTACCCATAAACGTCGTATCTCAGCCTTAGGTCCGGGTGGTTTAACCCGTGAACGCGCAGGTTTTGAAGTACGTGACGTACATCCAACACATTACGGTCGTGTATGTCCAATCGAGACTCCAGAGGGACCAAACATTGGTTTGATCAACTCGTTGTCTTGTTATGCACGTACTAATGATTATGGTTTCTTAGAAACACCATATCGTCGTATCGTCGATGGCTTAGTAACTGATGAAATAGATTATTTGTCGGCTATTGAAGAAGGCAATTTTGTTATCGCACAAGCGAGCGCTAACATAGGCGAAGATGGCAAATTGGTTGAAGAATTAGTAAATTGTCGTCATAAAAACGAATTTACCTTAATGGCTGCTGATGCTGTTCAATATATGGATGTGTCACCACAACAAATTATTTCTGTTGCGGCTAGCTTAATACCATTCCTTGAACACGATGATGCTAACCGTGCCTTGATGGGTGCGAACATGCAACGTCAGGCCGTACCTACATTGAAAACGGATAAACCGTTAGTCGGTACAGGTATGGAAAAAGTTATCGCTGTCGATTCTGGTGTAACTGCCGTTGCTAAACGTGGTGGCGTAGTAAGCTACGTTGATGCTTCACGCATTGTGGTTAAAGTTAACGACAACGAAATGCTAGCGGGTGAAGCTGGTATTGATATTTATAACTTAACTAAATATACCCGTTCAAACCAAAATACCTGTATTAACCAACGTCCAACATGCAACATTGGCGAACCAGTGGTTCGTGGTGATGTATTAGCAGACGGCCCTTCAACCGATATGGGTGAATTGGCACTTGGTCAAAACATGCGTATAGCGTTCATGCCTTGGAATGGTTACAACTTTGAGGATTCAATGTTGATCTCTGAGCGCGTTGCGCAAGAAGATCGTTTTACAACAATCCATATTCAAGAGTTAACCTGTATTGCTCGTGACACTAAATTAGGTAGTGAAGAAATTACTTCAGATATTCCTAATGTTGGTGAATCTGCACTTTCTAAACTTGATGAATCAGGTGTTGTTTATATCGGTGCTGAAGTTAAAGGTGGCGATATTTTAGTGGGTAAAGTTACCCCTAAAGGTGAAACTCAATTAACGCCTGAAGAAAAACTTTTACGCGCTATTTTTGGTGAAAAAGCTGCCGACGTTAAAGATACTTCTTTACGTGTTGGTAATTCAATTTCAGGTACTATTATTGATGTGCAAATTTTCACGCGTGATGGTGTAGAGAAAGATGCACGAGCACTTGAAATTGAAGAAATGCAACTTAAGCAAGTTAAGAAAGACTTGGGTGATGAGTTTAGTATTTTAGAAGATGGTATATACGCTCGCGCTAAACGTCTGCTCCTTAATGCAGGTTTAAATGATGCTGATCTTAATGGTATGACTCGTGACAAATGGTTAACGCAAAGTTTAACTAATGAAGATCAACAAGCTGAATTAGAACAGATTGCTGAACAATACGATCATATCAAAGAAGACTTTGATACCAAGTATGAAATTAAGCGTCGCAAAATCACTCAAGGTGATGATTTAGCGCCGGGTGTACTTAAAATTGTTAAAGTATACCTTGCTGTGAAGCGTCACATCCAACCGGGTGATAAAATGGCGGGTCGTCATGGTAACAAAGGTGTTATCTCTATGATTGCACCTGTTGAAGATATGCCTTACGACGAACACGGCACACCAGTTGATATTGTGCTTAACCCGTTAGGTGTTCCATCGCGGATGAATATCGGACAGATATTAGAAATCCATTTAGGTATGGCTGCACGTGGTATTGGTGAAAAAATCAATCGTATGCTTCAGGCACAAGAAGAAATGGCTAAGTTACGTAGCTTCATTAAAGAAGTTTACAACTTAGGTGAGTCTCGCCAAGAGGTTGATATTGATAGCTTCTCTGATGATGAAATCATGCGTTTAGCGAATAACTTACGCGCTGGTTTACCTGTTGCAACACCAGCCTTTGATGGTGCGGTAGAAAAAGAAATAAAAGCAATGTTAAAACTTGCTGAAATGCCATCGAGCGGTCAGTTTATCTTAACAGATGGACGCACTGGTCGCGCATTTGAACGCCCTGTAACCGTTGGATATATGTACATGCTGAAATTGAATCACTTAGTTGATGATAAAATGCATGCACGTTCAACTGGTTCATATAGCCTAGTAACTCAGCAACCACTTGGTGGTAAAGCTCAGTTTGGTGGTCAGCGTTTTGGTGAGATGGAAGTATGGGCATTAGAAGCATACGGTGCTGCTTATACCCTACAAGAAATGCTTACAGTTAAGTCTGATGATGTTAATGGCCGTACCAAAATGTATAAAAATTTGGTTGATGGTGATCATCGTATGGAACCTGGTATTCCTGAGTCCTTCAATGTATTACTTAAAGAGATTCGTTCTTTAGGTATCAACATTGAATTAGACCAAGACTAAGTAACGCGCTGATTTTCTTGAACTAAGAATATCAGCACTCGGTGAGCAGGGTGGAATTCCCTGCTCAGCTAAAGATTAACTCCGACAGGAGAGCAAGTGTGAAAGATTTACTTAAGTTTCTTAAGCAACAAAATCAAACAGAAGAATTCGATGGTATCCGTATTGGTTTATCATCACCTGATCAAATTCGTTCATGGTCTTTTGGTGAAGTTAAAAAGCCAGAAACTATTAACTATCGTACGTTCAAACCTGAACGTGATGGTTTGTTTTGTGCGCGTATTTTTGGTCCAGTTAAAGACTATGAGTGTCTTTGTGGTAAATACAAACGCTTAAAGCATCGTGGTGTTATCTGTGAAAAATGTGGCGTAGAAGTTACATTGACTAAAGTTCGTCGTGACCGAATGGGGCATATCGAATTAGCTAGCCCAGTTGCGCATATTTGGTTCTTAAAATCGCTACCATCTCGTATCGGTTTATTATTAGATATGACGTTACGTGATATTGAACGTGTACTTTACTTCGAATCTTATGTTGTGACCGAACCAGGTATGACAACATTAGAAAACAGCCAAATTCTTACCGAAGAAGAATATCTTGATGCCTTAGAAGAGCATGGAGATGAATTCGACGCTAAAATGGGTGCAGAAGCAGTATTAGCGTTATTGAAACAAATTGATTTAAATGCTGAAGTTGCCCAAATGCGTGAAGAACTACCTGAAATTGGTAGTGAAACTAAGCGTAAAAAGATCACTAAACGTTTGAAGCTTATGGAGGCTTTTGCGGCTTCAGGTAACAAACCTGAATGGATGATCATGTCAGTATTACCAATCTTACCACCAGATTTACGTCCGTTGGTACCATTGGATGGTGGTCGTTTTGCGACCTCTGATCTTAACGATTTATATCGTCGTGTAATAAACCGTAATAACCGTTTAAAACGTTTATTAGATTTAGTAGCACCAGACATTATCGTACGTAATGAAAAACGTATGTTGCAAGAGTCGGTTGATGCGTTATTAGATAACGGTCGTCGTGGTCGTGCTATTACGGGTTCAAACAAACGTCCATTAAAATCTCTTGCCGATATGATCAAAGGTAAGCAAGGTCGTTTCCGTCAAAACCTACTTGGTAAGCGTGTTGATTATTCAGGTCGTTCAGTAATTACAGTTGGTCCTAAATTACGTTTACATCAATGTGGTTTACCTAAAAAAATGGCCTTGGAATTATTCAAACCATTTATTTACGGTAAATTAGAAGCACGTGGTTTAGCAACAACCATTAAAGCGGCTAAAAAATTAGTTGAACGTGAAGGCGCTGAAGTTTGGGATGTACTTGATGAAGTTATCAGGGAACACCCTGTTATGCTTAACCGTGCTCCTACACTACATAGATTAGGTATTCAAGCATTTGAACCAGTACTAATTGAAGGTAAAGCTATTCATCTTCATCCTTTAGTTTGTGCGGCTTATAATGCCGATTTCGATGGTGACCAAATGGCGGTACATGTACCGTTAACTATTGAAGCACAAATGGAAGCACGTGCCTTGATGATGTCTACCAATAATATTTTATCACCAGCGAATGGTGATCCTATTATTGTACCATCACAGGATGTTGTATTAGGTTTATATTACTTAACGCGTGATCGCATTAATGGTGTTGGCGAAGGTATGATTTTTGCTGATGCAAAAGAAGCTGAAAAGGCTTATCGTACTGGTGCTGCTGAATTACATGCACGCGTAAAAATTCGGATCACGGAACACAAAATTGATGCTGCTGGTAATAAAACGCCAGTGACTACATTACGTGATACAACCGTTGGTCGTGCAATTTTATGGCAAGTATGCCCTGAAGGCATGCCATACGAACTTATTGATTTACCTTTAGGTAAAAAACCTATTTCTAAATTAATTAACCATTGTTATCGTAATCTTGGTTTGAAAGAAACGGTAATGTTTGCTGACCAAATTATGTACACAGGTTTTCATTATGCAATGATTTCTGGTTCATCAGTTGGTATTGATGACATGGTTATTCCTGACGCTAAATATACGATTATTGAAGCTGCAGAAGAAGAAGTTGCTGAAATTCAAATACAATTTGATCAAGGTTTAGTAACTGCTGGTGAAAAATACAATAAAGTTATTGATATTTGGTCATCTGCGAATGAAAAAGTTTCTAAAGCGATGATGGATAACTTATCTAAAGAAACCGTTATTAATCGTGATGGTGAAGAAGAAGTTCAAGATTCATTCAACTCAATCTTTATGATGGCCGACTCTGGAGCTCGTGGTAGTGCTGCGCAAATACGTCAATTAGCAGGTATGCGTGGTTTGATGGCAAAACCTGATGGTTCAATCATTGAAACACCAATTACGGCTAACTTCCGCGAAGGTTTGAATGTATTACAATACTTCATCTCAACACATGGTGCGCGTAAAGGCTTGGCCGATACCGCACTTAAAACGGCTAACTCAGGTTATTTAACGCGTCGTTTAGTTGATGTTGCACAAGATTTAGTGGTAACTAATGTTGACTGTGGAACACATGATGGTCTACTAATGAATCCATTAATTGAAGGTGGAGACGTTGTTGAGCCGCTTAGAGAACGCGTACTAGGTCGAGTTGTTTGTGATGATGTATTTATCCCAGGCACCGAAGAGATATTATTACCACGTAATACATTAATTGATGAAGCACTTTGTGATGTAATTGAAGAAAATTCAGTTGATCAAATTAAAGTTCGCTCAATTATTACCTGTAAAACCGATTTTGGTATTTGTGCACATTGTTATGGTCGTGATCTAGCACGTGGTCATATGATTAACCAAGGTGAAGCAATTGGTGTTGTGGCAGCACAGTCAATTGGTGAGCCAGGTACTCAGCTTACCATGCGTACTTTCCACATTGGTGGTGCTGCATCGCGTGCTTCTGCTGATAACAATGTACAAGTTAAAAATACGGGTACATTGAAATTACAAAATGCGAAATATGTAACCAACTCAGAAAAACGTTTGGTGATCACTTCACGTTCATCAGAAATAACAATTATTGATGACTTAGGTCGTGAAAAAGAACGTTATAAAGTACCTTACGGTTCTGTTTTAACGAAGAAAGATGGCGGTGCTGTTGAAGCTGGTGAAATAATTGCAAATTGGGATCCACACACGCATCCAATTATTACAGAGGTTGCTGGTAAGGTTCAATTTGTCGACATGGTTGATGGTTTAACGATGACTCGACAAACTGATGAATTAACCGGTTTATCAAGTATTGTTATTACTGACCCTGCACAACGTAATACTGCGGGCAAAGAAATGCGTCCTGCGGTTAAACTGATAAATGCGAAAGGTAAAGACGTAAATATTGCGGGTACTGATATTCCAGCACAATACTTCTTGGCTGGTAATGCGATTGTAAATCTTGAAGATGGTGCAGATGTAAACATTGGTGACGCATTAGCACGTATTCCTCAAGAAAGTTCAAAAACACGTGATATTACTGGTGGTCTTCCACGAGTTGCTGATTTATTTGAAGCACGTAAACCTAAAGAACCTGCAATTCTTGCTGAAAAAACTGGTGTTATTGGTTTTGGTAAAGAAACTAAAGGTAAACGTCGTTTGTTGATCACTCAACCTAGCGGTGAAGTTTACGAAGAAATGATCCCTAAATGGCGTCAACTTAACGTGTTTGAGGGGGAGCAGGTATTAAAAGGCGAAGTTATTGCCGATGGTCCTGAATCTGCACACGATATTTTACGTTTACGTGGTGTTGCTCCTGTTGCAAACTATATTGTTAACGAAGTACAAGAGGTATATCGTTTACAAGGTGTAAAAATCAATGATAAGCATATCGAGGTTATTGTTCGTCAAATGATCCGTAAGTGTGAAATCCTTGATGCTGGCGATAGTAACTTCTTAAAAGGCGAACAAGTTGAAGTCGCTAAAGTGAACATTGCTAATCGTGAACTTGAAGCACAAGGCAAGCAACCAGCTGAAATTGAAATGCAAATGATGGGGATTACTAAAGCTTCTTTAGCAACCGAATCATTTATTTCAGCCGCATCTTTCCAAGAAACAACTCGTGTGCTTACTGAAGCTGCAGTTAGTGGTAAGAAAGATGGCTTACGAGGCTTGAAAGAAAACGTTATTGTTGGTCGTTTAATTCCTGCAGGTACGGGTTATGCGTATCATCAAGAACGCGCTCGTAACAAAGCCGCATTTAATGCTCATGAAGATACCGATATAACAGTATCTGCTGATGAAGCTGCGCAAGCGTTAAGTGATGCGCTAAATGCCGATGTTGCGACAAGTCTTGATAGTGATGTCGATGGTAACTCTGTAAAATAGTAGCTTATATAAAAATCAACTTTACCCTGTCTAGCCACTAAAAGCTTGACAGGTTAAGGATTGACCTATAGAATTCTGCGACCCTATATTCTGTGCCCAATATTTTAATATTTTGCATGGTAATATTGGGGAGTGGAATTTTTCACGTTTATGAGTGTGTAAATTCTCCCATTGATTGGAATTTACGCAAATTTAACTAATCAGGAGCTATAATGGCAACTATTAACCAACTAGTACGTAAACCACGTGTTAGACAAGTAACAAAAAGTAACGTACCAGCGTTACAAGCTTGTCCACAACGTCGCGGCGTATGTACTCGTGTGTATACAACTACACCGAAAAAACCTAACTCAGCACTACGTAAAGTTGCTCGTGTACGTTTAACTAACGGCTTTGAAGTAACTTCATACATTGGTGGTGAAGGTCATAATTTACAAGAGCATAGCGTGATTTTAATCCGTGGTGGTCGTGTTAAAGATTTACCAGGTGTGCGTTATCACACCGTTCGTGGCGCACTCGATTGTTCTGGTGTAAGCGACAGAAGACAAGGCCGTTCTAAATACGGTGCTAAACGCCCTAAATCTTAAGTTTCCCCTTCTTAGCTTATTTATAAATAATAAGCACAAGAATAGAAACGTTAAGTAAGGCCAAATAAATTTAAAAATTTTGGGTTATTCCTGAATACAACGGAGAATTAAGATGCCAAGAAGACGCGTCATAGGGCAACGTAAAATATTGCCAGATCCTAAGTTCCATAACGAACTTTTAGCAAAATTCATCAACATTCTTATGGTTGATGGTAAAAAATCTACTGCAGAAAAAATTGTATACGGTGCACTAGATATTTTAACTGAGAAAAAAACTGAGAAAACGCATTTAGAAATGTTTGAAGAAGCACTTGACAACATCCGCCCACAAGTGGAAGTTAAATCTCGTCGAGTTGGTGGTTCTACATATCAGGTTCCAGTTGAAGTTCGTCCTGTACGTCGTAATGCACTAGCCATGCGTTGGTTAGTTGAAGCAGCTCGTAAACGTGGTGAAAAATCAATGGCTCAGCGCCTAGCTAACGAAATGTTAGATGCGTCTGACAGCAAAGGTTCAGCGGTTAAAAAACGTGAAGACGTTCACCGCATGGCTGAAGCAAACAAAGCATTTGCTCACTACCGTTGGTAGGAAATACCTAGGTAGAGAAATGAAGATAATAGTCAGCTATTATCTTCAAACAATTGCGATAGTTGCTCTTTTATGTAATAAAGTTTGCGTAAGCGCTTTAATAAAAGAGTAACTATAATAATTTACACTCTAAGAATATTATTCTTAGATCGAGGAATGAATTTTGGCTCGTACAACGCCGATTGAGCGCTATCGTAATATAGGTATTTGTGCTCATGTTGATGCTGGTAAAACTACCACAACAGAACGCGTGCTTTTCTACACAGGCCTTTCTCATAAGATCGGTGAGGTCCATGATGGTGCAGCGACCATGGACTGGATGGAACAAGAGCAAGAACGTGGAATTACAATAACTTCTGCGGCGACTACTTGTTTCTGGAAAGGAATGAATGGTCAGTTCGATTCTCATCGTATCAATATTATCGACACTCCTGGACACGTAGACTTTACCATTGAAGTAGAGCGCTCATTGCGTGTACTTGATGGTGCTGTACTCGTTTTATGTGGTTCATCCGGGGTACAACCCCAAACCGAAACTGTTTGGCGACAAATGGAAAAATATTCCGTTCCCCGATTAGTTTTTGTCAATAAAATGGATCGCACAGGTGCTAACTTTTTAGATGTAGTTCAACAAATAAAAGATCGTTTAGGTGCTAACGCAGTTCCAATGCAATTAGCAATTGGTGCTGAAGAAGACTTTAAAGGTGTAATTGATCTAGTCAAAATGAAAGCTGTGAACTGGAATGAAGCTGATCAAGGAATGACATTTAACTACGAAGCTATTCCAGAAGAGTTGCAAGACTTAGCAGAAGAATGGCGAGAAAACCTTATTTCTGAAGCAGCAGAAGCTAATGATGAGTTAATGGAAAAATACCTTGAAGATGGTATTTTAACAGAAGATGAAATCAAATTAGGGTTACGTCAGCGTACATTAGCTAATGAAATTATTCTTTGTGCTTGTGGTAGCGCATTTAAAAATAAAGGTGTACAGGCAGTATTAGATGCAGTAGTTGAATACTTACCATCGCCTATTGAAGTAGCCGCGATAACAGGTATTAACGACGATAAAGATGAAACTGAAGGCAGTCGCGAAGCTGATGATAATGCTCCATTTGCGGCATTAGCATTTAAAATTGCTACCGACCCTTTTGTTGGTACGTTAACTTTCTTTAGAGTTTATTCTGGTGTGGTTAACACAGGTGACCACGTTTATAATCCAGTAAAAGGCAAAAAAGAACGCTTTGGCCGTATCGTTCAAATGCATGCGAACGATCGGCAGGAAATTAAAGAAGTACGTGCTGGGGATATTGCTGCAGCAATTGGTTTAAAAGATGTTACAACAGGTGACACTTTATGCGCAATAAACAATGTAATTACATTGGAGCGCATGGAATTCCCTGAACCGGTTATTTCAGTAGCAGTAGAACCAAAAACAGTTGCCGACCAAGAAAAAATGGGTATTGCACTAGGTAAACTAGCAGCAGAGGATCCTTCTTTTCGGGTAATGACCGATGATGAAACGGGGCAAACAATTATCTCAGGTATGGGTGAATTGCACTTAGATATCTTAGTTGATCGTATGCAGCGTGAATTTAAAGTTCAATGCAATGTTGGTAAACCACAAGTTTCTTATCGCGAAACAATACGTTCAACGGTTCAAGTTGAAGGTAAATTTGTACGTCAATCAGGTGGTCGTGGTCAATATGGTCATGTTTGGTTGAAAATGGAACCGCGCGAAGAAGGTGCTGGCTTCGAATTCGTTAACGAAATCGTAGGTGGTACAGTTCCTCGTGAATATATTCCAGCTGTAGAAAAAGGTTGTGAAGAGCAAATGGAAAATGGTGTATTAGCAGGTTATCCAATGCTAGACATCAAAGTTACCCTATACGATGGCTCTTTCCATGATGTTGATTCAAATGAAATGGCATTTAAAGTAGCCGCTTCAATGGGCTTTAGAAAAGGCGCCCTTGAGGCAACTCCCGTTTTACTTGAACCAATGATGAAAGTAGAAGTTACAACTCCAGAAGCAAATATGGGGGATGTAGTGGGTGACTTAAATCGGCGTCGTGGTTTAATCGAAGGTATGGATGAAGGCCCGGCAGGCATGAAGTTAGTGAACGCGATAGTTCCCCTAGCTGAAATGTTCGGTTATGCTACCGATTTACGTAGTGCAACCCAAGGTCGAGCATCATTTTCAATGGAGTTTCAGCAGTATAGTGAAACCCCAAAAAATGTTGCAGATGCAATAATAAATTCAACTAAGGCTTAATGAAAGCCTGGCTCGATTTAATCGTTGGGCTTTTAATAAACTTTAAAGGTATAGAGAAATGGCTAAAGAAAAATTTGAACGCACAAAACCGCACGTCAACGTTGGTACAATTGGTCACGTTGATCACGGTAAAACAACGTTAACAGCTGCAATTTCAGCGGTATTAACTAAAGTGCACGGTGGTACAGTTAGAGATTTCGCACAAATCGATAACGCACCAGAAGAACGTGAACGTGGTATCACTATCAATACTTCACACATTGAGTATGATACTGCTGCACGTCACTACGCACATGTAGATTGTCCTGGTCACGCCGATTACATCAAAAACATGATCACCGGTGCTGCACAAATGGATGGCGCTATCTTAGTAGTTGCTGCTACAGATGGTCCTATGCCACAAACACGTGAGCACATCTTACTTTCTCGTCAAGTTGGTGTACCTTACATCATCGTATTCATGAACAAATGTGACATGGTAGATGACGAAGAATTATTAGAATTAGTAGAAATGGAAGTACGTGAATTACTTTCAGAATACGAATTCCCAGGTGATGACTTACCAGTAATTCAAGGTTCAGCCCTTAAAGCGCTTGAAGGTGAAGCAGAATGGGAAGCTAAAGTAATTGAATTAGCAGACGCATTAGATTCATACATTCCAGAGCCAGAGCGTGCAATTGACGGCGCGTTTATCATGCCAATTGAAGATGTATTCTCAATTTCAGGTCGTGGTACAGTGGTAACAGGTCGTGTTGAACGTGGTATCGTTAAAGTAGGCGATTCAGTAGAAGTTGTTGGTATTCGTGATACACAAACTTCAACGTGTACTGGTGTTGAAATGTTCCGTAAATTGCTTGACGAAGGTCGTGCAGGCGAGAACTGTGGTGTATTATTACGTGGTCTTAAGCGTGATGATGTAGAACGTGGTCAAGTATTATGTGCACCAGGTTCAATTGCTCCACATACAAAATTTGAATCAGAAGTTTATGTGTTAAGTAAAGATGAAGGTGGTCGTCATACACCATTCTTTAAAGGTTACCGTCCACAGTTTTACTTCCGTACAACAGATATCACAGGTGCAGTAGAGCTTCCTGAAGGTGTTGAAATGGTAATGCCAGGCGACAACTTAAAATTTGTTGTAGAACTAATTCACCCAGTAGCGATGGACGAAGGTTTACGCTTCGCAATCCGTGAAGGTGGTCGTACTGTAGGTGCTGGTGTTGTATCAGCAATTTTAAGCTAATAGTTAAATTAATCGACAGTATTTGAAAAAAGACGCTTCGGCGTCTTTTTTATTGTATAATTTTAATGTTGCAGTAGTGTTGTGATTAAAATTTTGATTTCTCATTTCTCATTTCTCATTATTATTTTTAGTACCTTTAAACTTTCATATAAAATTATAGCTTCCAATGCTAATGTCATCATTCCATGATGTCTGCAACATACCGCTTGCTGCTGATTTGTTGATGCATTATCAAATATCAATTTTATTTGTGCATTGACTGAGATCCTAAAGGGCGAAAATTTCGTATTAACGCTAAATAACAATTTTTTGGTAATACATTATTAACTTTAAAAGCTTTGCTCGGAGTGATTTAGCCAATATGCCTAGTCGTTATCGTGCTAAATTCATCAATAGTTTATCTGGTTTAAAAAGTGTTAACCTTATTGGCACACAAGATTTGGATGGTAAAACTAATCTTGCTATTTTTAGTTCGGTTGTTCATTTGGGAGCGGCACCTGCTTTAGTGGGGTTTATTATGCGACCAGATAATGGCTCGCGGCATACACTGGATAACATTATCAATACCCAACATTACACCATTAATCAGGTATCACGTGATTTTTTTCGTCGCGCCCATCAAAGCTCAGCTCGTTATATGAAAGAACAAAGCGAATTTACGCAAGTAGGTTTATCCGCTGATTATCTTGCTGATTTTAATGCACCATTTGTTAAAGAAAGTCGAGTAAAATATGCAGTAGAATTGAAAGAGATACTACCTATTACCATCAATGAAACTCAATTGGTTATTGGTGAGATTATCCATATTGTATGTGAAGAAAAGGCTATCCAAAATGATGGTTATATTGATATAGAAATGTTGGGGACGGTCAGCGTATCAGGACTCGATAGCTACCACCAGAGTATGCGTATTTCACGATTAGGTTATGCAAAACCCGATAGCTTGGTTGTTGATATACCTTTAAACGGTTCAATAACACCGCCACCTAAAAGCGAGTATTAACAATTGTATGAAAAAGCTAGATATTCAATTGTTTATAATTGTGATGGCAGCTACAACACTCATTTTGACAGGAATTTAATGTAATGCCTAATAATACGTTAACAATTTATTATGATGGTAAATGTCCATTATGCAGCTTAGAAATGCAGAAACTTAAACGATACGACAAAAAGATGAACATTGTTTTAGAAGATCTGCACCAAGAAGGCTTCGACACACGTTTTCCACATATACATATCCACCAAGCGATGAAAATATTGCATGGTGAATATCAGGGCAAAATATTATTAGGATTAAATGTAACTCACAGGGCGTGGACACTTGTCGGTAAAGGTATCTATGTCGCTCCGTTACAGTTCCCAATAATTAAGCAGTTAGCTCATTTGGTCTATTTGTTTATGGCAAAATATCGTCACCATATCTCAGCTTTTTTATATCGTCGTTTCGGCATTGGACTTAATACTTGTGAAAAGGGTGTCTGTTATGAAAAAACAAACAACAATACTCATAGGGGCAAATAGTGCGATTGCCAAATCACTCGCTCAAGAAATTATTACCGAGCACAATACTCAACTGATTGTTATTAGCCGTAATACACAATTTTATCAGCAAGACCTATTTGAAAATACGAAAGTTATTCAGGTTAATAACTATCATGAATCACAAATCATCTCTGCGCTCGATACAATTAAACGAGAGGAAGCACCTGAAATTGGTCAAGTATTTATTTGTCACGGGCTTTTACATAATGAAAATTGCCAACCAGAAAAACGATTGGAAGACTTTTCCGAACGACAATTTATAGAAATATTATCAGCGAACACAATTACACCTATGCTGTGGCTTAAACATTTAACGCCTTTATTGTCAGAGAGTAGTCACTGTAAAGTGGTGATATTTACTGCCAGAGTTGGCAGTATAAGTGATAATAAATTAGGGGGCTGGTACAGTTATCGTGCCTCGAAAGCTGCAATGAATATGTTGATAAAGTCTACTGCAATAGAGTTGGCAAGAAGAGCAAAAAATATCAAACTTATATCTTTTCATCCTGGCACAACCGATACACCACTTTCTCAACCATTTCAGAAAAACGTGCCCAAAGGTAAATTATTTAGCAGTGATTTTGTCAGTAAGCAACTTTTGAAAATTATTGAAAGTTTAGATATTGATGGTGAAGCAAGTTTTATTGATTGGCAAGGCAAACCGATAACTTGGTAATACCAATCTTACAAGCTAAGTGATTATTTCTACTGGTTAAAAACACCAATAAACGCATGGAGCATTAGTTATAAAAATAAAGGTCTGTGATGGATTAATGCCGATCAGTTAAGCTAAAAATAGCTTGAAAATTTGGCCAAAGAGATCAAAATCCGATGAATATTTTTCATCGGATTTTTTTTATGCAAGTTTCTCAAGCGTTAGACATTATTAACAACGTC
>Ga0316204_10003314_pt1 | contig 32773 bp, 28 predicted proteins | sample 6monrhotite_MG_2_FD_205661 | JGI IMG/M metagenome (GOLD analysis project Ga0316204, IMG submission 205661) | Microbial mat bacterial communities from mineral coupon in-situ incubated in ocean water Damariscotta River, Maine, United States -... | ecosystem: Environmental > Aquatic > Marine >... | reverse complement strand
TAGACATAGCCAATCTTCCGAACTTTTTATAGCTTGTTTTAGACGTTTATTGAAAGGAAAAAGTCACATGTAACTTATTGTTACACCGCATAGTCCTGTATCCTTAGCGTCTGATGACATTTGAGTTACCTAAATTAGGAATTAGTATGGAAAATATTTCAATCAACCTGTTGGCAATTATCATATTACTTGCTGCTAACGGCTTTTTTGTGGCGGCTGAGTTCGCCCTGGTCAAAGCCAGGGGCTTTCGCATTGAAACCCTGGCCAATGAGGGGAGATCGGCCGCTGTGCTGACCCTGAAAATCCAGCACAATCTTGAAGCCTACCTGGCCGCCTGCCAGCTGGGTATTACCATGGCATCACTGGGGTTGGGCTGGGTTGGCGAACCCGCCGTCGCCGCCGTGCTGGAGCCCTTGTTCCATGATCTGGGTGTACCGGATGCCATATTACACACCTCTGCCTTCATTGTGGGCTTTTTAATTTTTTCCTCACTGCACATTGTCATCGGCGAACAAGTGCCAAAAACCCTGGCCATACGCAAGGCCGAACCCGTTTCACTGTGGGTGGCCTACCCACTGCACGTTGCCTATTTATGTGTATTCCCCCTCAACTGGCTATTGAATGGAGCGACTCGAGCCATTCTTTCATTTTTTAAAGTTGCGGAAGCGACGCATGCCGACGTTTACAGCAATGATGAACTGAAAGGACTGGTTGCCACCTCCGGGGAACACGGTGAATTGGAGGCAGACAAGGCGGAAATGCTCAGAAACCTGTTCGAATTTGATCAACGCCATGTCGGCCGCGTGATGATCCCGCGCACGGCCCTTAAATTATTGGATATCAATGGTGATATCGAGGACAACCTTGCCACCATCCGCGACAGCGGCCATTCCCGTTTTCCAGTGATCGATAATGAAAAGAACGAAAAAATCGTCGGTATCGTACTGGCCAAAGACCTGCACGCCGCCATGCTGCATGGTGAAAAAACCCCCTGGACGGATTTAAGCAAATATTGCCGCGAACCCTTTATTGTGCCCGAATCTCAAAAAGTGGCACGATTGTTCGATGCCATGCGTTCCAAGCGCGCCCACATGGCGCTTGTGGCCGATGAATACGGCGACCTGGTTGGCATCATCACACTGGAAGATCTGCTGGAAGAAATTGTGGGCGATATTGAAGATGAAACGGATTCGTTTACCGATTCCTACACCATCACTCAACTTGAGGAAGGCCAATGGGAAGCCGATGGCCTGGCATCACTCTCCGATGCCGAACGTAACATTGGGCTTATGGTCCCCGATGAACTTGACGCCAACACCCTGTCCGGCCTGTGCATGGCCGTTCTCGGCGAAATGCCGGTGGTTGGCGATGAAGTGCTTGAATATGGCTATCGTTTCACGATACAGAGCGTGGAAAACCACCGGGTAGGCAAACTGCTGATTGAAAAAATCAACGAGTTGTCCGATGAAGAACCCCAAGACATCGCAAACGCTGCTGCCGATTCATAACCATACTAAACAACGAACACCAAGACCCATGACACCTGCACCTGACAACATCGAAGAGCACCTCGATCCCAATGCGCTGGACACCATCATCGACCAGTTAAAGGCCAATGATGATGATGCCGTCAGCCTGCGTCTCCAGCAACTACATGCCGCCGAAATAGCCGGGTTGCTGGAATCCCTGCCACCTGAGTTACGTCAACACCTTTGGAAACTGCTGCCAGTCGGCATCGAAGGTGAAACCCTGGCCTACCTCGGCGAAGAAGTACGAGGCAGCATAATTGGTGAAATGGCCCATGCGGAGGTAGTAGCTGCCACTGAAACCATGGAGGTGGAAGACCTCGCCGATGTGATGGACGAGCTTCCTGACGATATCAGTGATGCGGTACTGAAATCCCTCGACGAGGATCGCCGTCGTCGACTGGAAGCAACCTTATCCTTCGCCGAGGGCACGGCCGGGCGACTGATGACAACTGATGTTATCAGCGTGCGTGCAAATGTAACCCTGGCCGTGGTATTACGCTATCTGCGCCGCCTGAAACCACTGCCATTGCATACCGATACCTTAATGGTGATCAACGAGCACGGTACTTACCAGGGCAAATTACCCCTTGCCGACTTAGTGGCAGAACAGAGACCCTGGTGGCCGACGCCATGCAGGAAGCGACCGATTCGTTAACCTGGTGGCAGCAGCGTTGTCTGGTGTATTGATTCCGGTGGTATTAACACGAATGGGCATCGACCCCGCACTCTCCGGCGCCGTGGTATTAACCACGGTTACCGATGTGGTGGGGTTTTTAAGCTTTCTCGGGCTGGCGACACTCTTTCTTTTATAGTAGCGCCTATATGCACCCCTTATGCGCAAAATAACCATACCAAATTCAGTAATACTCCCGCAGTTCGTCCAAGTCGACCTTATATTCAAACAGGCTCAAGGCCTCCTTAATCAGGGGAGCCTTGGCGCTGCGCACCGGGTATACCGCATAAGCGCTAAGTTCAATGGTCGGCGCATCCTGCACAATGTGCAACTGACCGGTAGCAATATCATCCGCCACAATCCGGGCGGGCAGGTATGCACTGCCACCGATATGCAGCAGATGAGTCAATGCGATTTTGGCCTGCCCCACCCGCACATGCGGCTCCGACGCGTCCGGAAACATGCGCCGGTGCTCCACGGCGTGGGCCAGGCCCCAGTCAACCATCAGGTAACCCTCACCCAGCGCCTCTTCAACACGATGATCCGTCTCACTCGTCACCAGAACCAACTGCACCAGGGCCACCTTACGGACCTGCAACACATCCAGTTGGGCAGGCTCCAGCATAAACGCCACATCCAGCAAACCATCAAGGAGCCGTCGCGTCAACAATGCCGGCGTATGGCATTCAGCGATGATCGCCACCTCCGGCTTTTGCTTTCGCAACGTAACAAACCACTCCTGCAACGCCACATCCCACAGGCGCACACTGCCGCCAATGGCCAGTTGTTGCGCGGCACCACCCGCCGACACATCCTGACGCGCCTTACGCCACCCCGAAATCAACATATCCGCATAACGCAGCAAACGATGCCCCTCCGGTGTCAAGCGAATATCGCGTTTCAATCGATCAAACAATTTCACCCCAAGTATGGATTCAAGCTGTTTAATACGAGCACTCACCGCTGCCTGAGTCAGATACAACGCCTCGGCGGCCTCGCCAAAGTGACGGGTACGATTTACCTCTAAAAACGTTCTAAGCAGTTCAATGTCCATCACCCAATGATAAATTATTTTTTAAATATCGACAATATTTTTTAGTTTTATTTATCACAAAACATTCCTTACAGTGCGCATCAACTGAAGCTCATTAACCAATACGGGTTAATTGACAATCAAATAACAACTCTCAAGTAGAGGTGCACGATGCAAAAAAATACCGTAAGTCCCCAAACCCCCAGCAATGTGGCTGATATGCCAATGGCCACCTGGCCGGATGAAGCGCTGGTTATGTGGACAACCAGCAGAAAACCACACTGGCGCTATGCCTTTACACTGCTTACGGCACGCCATCGTGGCTGGATTTTGCGGGCGTGCAGGTACCGCCTTAGCAACCAGCATGATGCGGAGGATGCAACCCAGGACATCGTGTTACGTGTCTATAAAAACCTGCATCAATTCCAGGGCAGAGCCCAATTTAAAACCTGGCTCAATACCATTATTGTGAATTACTGCAACACCTTTGCGCTACGCCGTGCCAAATACGTCACAAGCGAGCACATAGAGCAACTCATTGAACTGCACGAACAGGAGAAGGAGGAGGCAACGCCCCCCCATGACAGCCATGCGGAACAAACCTTGGTGAACCAGGTATTATCCGGCCTGCCGGAAAACACCCGGCAGGTATTAAGCCTGCGGTTCTATGGTGATTATTCGCTGGAGGAGATGTCGCGCATTCTTAGCCTGAACCTTAGCGCGACAAAAGCGCGTCTTTACCGGGCTATCGAACAGTTCAAGCAGGCTTATCTCAAATTGGAGGGCACAAGCGTCGCTCACGGTTAACCGTTATACATCACAGTGAACCGGCCCGTGCCTCCCCTCGGGCGTTTTGCGCGCTTAAGTAAAATACAATTAATTCAACCTAATTCAACAGCGTCAACGAAGGAAAGCACATTAAACCCAAAATAAAACACAACCCATGTGACTTTTTGACCTCAGCATAAGTCTCTTATAAGTCACATCGTTGTCATTAAACATTGTCACTAAACAACACTGTGCATCATTCATGCGATGGGCATGAATCAATCTAAGAATCTACCCGCCATCAACACTGTTTGCAAAAAACGGTGACAATTAAAATGGCGGTTTTTAAGGAGTAACAAATGAAAATACAAAAGACGTTATTAGCTATTGGAATTACCACCGCACTGACAACCGGTGGAATCAGTCACGCAGAATGGGCGGGTGACGCTGAACTCGGGGTATCCATTTCCGGTGGTAATACAAAGAATACCACTGCAAATGCCAAGCTGGATATGGATACGGCCAATAATAGCTGGCGTCATAATATCTTCGCGGATATGTATTACGCAGAAGAAAACAGCCAAAAAACCGCGCAACGATACGCCGTGGGTTACAAGCCACGTCACTTTTTAACAGACAGCGATTATTTGTTCGCGATACTGCGTTATGACAAGGACAAGTTTGCCTTCACAGATCAACGCACCACCGAAGTGGTGGGGTACGGCCGACAATTCATCTCCACTAAAAAACATTACCTCGATGGCGAAATCGGGCTTGGCGCACGTCAAACGGATTATATTACTGACCCGAGCACCGCCAACCTCGACGACAATGAATTTATCTACTTTCTGGGTGGTAAATATACCGGGCGAATTTCAAACACCGCACGTTTTTCGGAAACCCTGCGCGTGGAAATCGGTGAAGACAACAACTACGTTGAGTCCATCACCGGCTTAAGTTTATCCGTTACCGGCAGCATGTCAGCCAGGATAAGTTACACCGTGCGTCACAACTCCGATGTCAAGGGTACAAGAGGTGACAAGACCGACACACTCACCGGTGTCAACCTGGTTTACAGTTTTTAAGGAGAGACAATCATGTACCGATTCAACAAAAAAACATGCTGCACCCTGGTGCTGGCTACGGCAATGGCAGCGATTCCAGCCCTAGGCTGGGCCGCTGCGCCAGCCAAGGACAAGGCTAAACCGGTAGAGATCTATATCAATCAGGTACTGAAACCGTACACTTTGATTAAAAAGATCACCACCGAAGTCTATGTATTGGATGCCAGCAGTGAAAAAGATGCCGAGCTAAAAGCATTCAAACAACTGCAGTCAATGGCGGCAAAACATGGCGCGGATGGTTTGATTGAAGTCAAACGTTTCATCATTAAAGACAACATTGCCACCCGGCCAGCCATTACGACCAGCAACTCGATGTTAAAAGACGACCTCGATGCCACTGGTGAAGTACTGGATGAGCTGACCCTCGATAACTATGAACGCAGCATTGGCACGCTGAGCTCAACGCCAATTGATCAGACGTTTGACCGCAGCAAGCTGTCGGAAAAGATCATTCGTTTCAGCGGCAAAGCAATTAAGTTTAACTAGACAATGGTTGCCAGGGCACCGGGGTGTAACAGCCCCGGCGCTTTTTTTTACCCATTAGCAATGCTTGCTAGCTATCGACATTAGCTATCGTCATCAATAATGGTAACAGGTAATGTCGGGCGGCTTATTCCCGGTTAATTACATCCAAACAGCGTACATACCCAGGAGAAAATTATGAAAATTGCCGTCTTATCTCGAAACAGCAAACTCTATTCCACAAACCGTCTTGTAGAAGCAGCACGGGAACGCGACCATGACGTCCACGTATTTGACGTATTGCGTTGTTATATGGATATCACCTCTCACAAGCCAAAAATACACTACAAGGGCCAAGAACTTGAAGGCTTTGATGCCGTGATTCCCCGCATTGGTGCGTCGGTAACCTTTTACGGTACTGCGGTACTGCGCCAGTTTGAAATGATGGGCGTTTACCCGCTTAACGAGTCGGTGGCAATTTCCCGATCAAGAGACAAGTTACGTTCATTGCAGCTGTTATCCCGCAAAGGCGTGGGCTTACCCGTCACCGGTTTTGCACATAAACCCGATGACATCCAGGATCTTATCAAGATGGTCGGTGGCGCTCCACTGGTGATCAAGTTACTGGAAGGCACACAAGGCATTGGCGTGGTCATGACCGATACCAAAAAAGCCGCCGAGAGTGTGATCGAAGCATTTATGGGTTTAAAAGCCAATATCCTGGTACAGGAATTTATTGAAGAAGCCGGCGGCGCCGACATTCGTTGCCTGGTGGTAGGCGAAAAAGTAGTGGCTGCAATGAAACGCCAGGGAGCCGAAGGCGAGTTTCGTTCCAACCTGCATCGCGGCGGGAATGCCAGCCTCATCAAAATCACCCCGGAAGAGCGCTCCACCGCCGTACGCGCCGCCCAAACCATGGGGCTGAATGTCGCCGGTGTTGACCTGTTGCGATCAAATCATGGGCCACTGGTCATGGAAGTCAATTCATCCCCTGGCCTGGAAGGCATTGAAACAGCCACCGGCAAGGACATCGCGGGCATGATCATTCAATTCATTGAAGCTAACTCCAAACACAATCGCACTCGAACCAAAGGCAAAGGCTAACAACAGTGGTCAGTGACACAATAACCATAAACGCCACGGCCATCAAACCCGGCACATACACCACCATCGACCTGCCGGCCGGGCGTTTATACACTCACGCTCCAATGACGATTCCGGTGCATGTCATACGCGGAAAGCTGTCCGGCCCGCGCCTGTTCGTCAGTGCCGCCATTCATGGTGACGAAATCAATGGTGTTGAAATCATCCGCCGGCTGCTGAAACTCCCGGCGTTAAAACGGCTGCGAGGGACGGTGATCGCCGTTCCTATTGTCAACATTCATGGGTTAATCAGTCATTCGCGTTATCTGCCCGACAGGCGCGACCTGAACCGGTCATTTCCAGGCTCGGTTCAGGGTTCGCTGGCGGCACGGATTGCCAACCTGTTCATGCAGGAGATCGTCTGCAAGAGCACCCATGGCATCGACCTGCACACCGGCGCCATACACCGCAGCAACCTGCCGCAGATTCGGGCCAACTTGGATGACGAAGAAACCAATAAACTGGCCCACGCCTTTGGGGTTCCCGTTATTATTTCGTCCAATCTGCGTGATGGTTCATTGCGGGCAGCGTCGGCGGAATACGGCATACCCATGCTATTATACGAAGCGGGTGAAGCCCTGCGCTTTGATGAAGTCTCCATTCGCGCCGGTGTTAATGGTATCGTCAACGTCATGCGCACACTGGAGATGCTGCCGCCCTCACGCAGCAAACCGAAAAAACAAACCGACCCCGTGGTAGCACGATCCAGCTCCTGGGTGCGCGCACCGGACAGTGGCATTCTACGCGCCATGGTGGCTCTGGGCAGCCGGGTAAAAAAAGATACACTGCTTGGCATGGTGGCCGACCCCTTTGGTGAACGAGAGGCCAGAATCACCTCAACCTTCAGCGGCATCGTGATTGGCCGCACAAACCTGCCCCTGGTCAACGAAGGTGATGCGCTGTTTCATATCGCCCGCTTTGAACACGTCCATGAAGCGGCCATCAAGGTGGATGAATTTCACGAAGAGCATTCCCACGAATTAGTACCCTCCCCGCATCCGGAGAGCCCGATTATTTAATATCAGTTAACCCAGATCAAGCAATTTGCAAAAATAGCGACACTGGTAAAGCGTATTCACGATACAATTTATCAGCTCAATCGTTACAAAACGGCCCACCGAGGACAAACGCAAGGTGATTGATCATGATTCGGCATCCCACTGGCACAGCGACGACACCACAACAGTATTCCAGAAAGTCTCAGGATCTGTCGATGGACTGACGCAACCGGAAACGCAACGTCGTTTACAGCAACATGGCCCCAACCGGTTACGCCCGGCAAAAAAAAAGGGGCCACTGGCACGACTTCTGGTGCAATTCCATAACGTACTTATCTATGTCTTGCTGGGGGCTGGTGCGGTTACCGCTCTGCTGGGGCACTGGATAGACAGCGGCGTTATCTTTGGCGTGGTCATCATCAATGCCATTATTGGATTTATTCAGGAAGGCAAAGCAGAAAAGGCACTGGATGCCATTCGCAACATGCTGTCCCAGCAGGCAATGGTTAAACGCGATGGCAAGTTCGTTAACCTGCCGGCCGAGCAGATTGTTCCCGGTGATGTTGTCCTGCTGCAGTCCGGTGACAAAGTCCCGGCAGACCTGCGCCTGTTCAAGAGCCGCGAATTACGCATCGACGAGGCCATGCTCACTGGTGAATCAATGCCCGTGGAAAAAACAACGTCGCCGGTAGCCCTGCAAGCCACCATCGGGGACCGCAAGTGCCTCGCCTACTCAGGGACACTGGTTACCTATGGGCAAGGTCAGGGTGTCGTGGTGGCCACCGGCGATCACACCGAGATTGGCCGCATTAGCGGTCTGCTGGGTAAGGTGCAAACCCTGACGACACCGCTGCTGCGACAAATGGCCACCTTTGGTAAATGGCTCACCTTGGGCATTGGCATTCTTGCCGCGGCTACTTTTGCCTATGGTGTGTTGCTACAGGATTTTTCAGTCGGGGATATGTTCCTTGCCGCGGTAGGGCTGGCCGTCGCCGGTATCCCGGAGGGACTGCCCGCCATCATGACCATTACCCTGGCCTTCGGCGTACAGCGCATGGCCAGGAAACAGGCCATCATCCGCCGCCTGCCTGCCGTAGAAACCCTGGGTTCCGTCACCGTTATTTGTTCTGACAAAACCGGCACCCTCACCCGCAACGAAATGACCGTGCAAACGGTTGCCACCACCTCTGGTATTTGCGACATCAGCGGCACGGGTTATGACCCCCACGGTGCCTTCAGCCTCGACGGCCAGAACATCACGCCAGAAGAATCGCCGTTACTGAGGGAATTCGCCCAGGCGGCACTGCTGTGCAACGATGCCACGTTAACCGAACGTAACGGCCAATGGCAAATGCAGGGCGACCCCACCGAAGCCGCCCTGGTTGCGCTGGCATTAAAAGCCGGCTTGGAACATAACGCCTGCCAGACGCAGTATCCACGCACCGACGCAATTCCCTTTGAATCACAGCACCGCTTTATGGCCACCCTGCACCATGACCATGCCGGACATGGCTTTATCTATGTGAAAGGCGCACCGGAACGGGTATTGGAAATGTGCCACCGGCAGCGCACCCACGGTGAAGATGTCCAGCTGGACAACGCTTACTGGGAAAAGTCCATGCACACCATCGCCAGCCGTGGTCAACGACTACTGGCCATCGCCACCAAAACGGCGGTTGCAGGACAACAAAGCCTGAACTTCAACGATGTGGACGACGGTCTCACCCTGCTGGGCCTGGTTGGTATTATCGACCCACCCCGCGAAGAAGCCACCCAGGCGGTTCACACCTGCCAGGCTGCCGGCATTCGCGTGAAAATGATCACCGGTGACCACGCGATTACTGCCCGTGCCATTGGCGCACAAATGGGTATCGGCGATGGTATCACGGTGATTACCGGAAGCGACCTGGAATCCTATAATGAAGCACAGTTGCAAGACGCGGTGCAGCGCGCGGATATTTTTGCGCGGGTTTCCCCCGAACAGAAACTGCAATTGGTCACCGCCCTGCAAGCGACTGGCGAAGTGGTTTCCATGACCGGCGATGGCGTTAACGATGCGCCGGCACTGAAACGCGCTGATGTCGGCGTGGCCATGGGGCTGAAAGGAACGGAAGTTGCCAAGGAAGCGGCGGAGATGGTGCTCGCTGATGACAACTTTGCCTCCATCGCCCATGCCGTGGAGGAAGGCAGAACCGTCTATGACAACCTGAAAAAATCCATCCTGTTTGTATTACCCACTAATGGGGGCGAAGCATTCACCATCATTGCCGCCATCGTCATGGGCCTGCAGTTGCCCATCACCGCAGCGCAAATACTCTGGATTAATATGATCACCGCGGTAACCCTGGCGCTGACCCTCGCCTTCGAACCCTCTGAGCGTAACGTCATGCAACGCCCGCCACGGAACCCCAAAGAACCGATCCTTTCCGGTTTTCTTATCTGGCGCATCCTCTTTGTATCGCTCATCCTGGTTATTGGCACCTTTGGGCTATTCCTGTGGGAACGACAACACGGTGCTTCCATTGAGCTGGCACGTACCGTGGCGGTTAATACCCTGGTAATGTTTGAAATATTCTATCTGTTCAGCGCCCGCTATCTACTGGCACCGTCACTGACCTATGAGGGTCTATTCGGCAACCGATATGTACTCTATGCCATTGGCCTGCTGATCATGATGCAACTGGCCTTTACTTATTTTGGCCCCATGCAGACCCTGTTTGCCACCGCCGCCATGAGTGTTGAGGCCTGGATTCGTGTCGTTATTGTGGCATCCTCGGTGTTGTTTTTAGTGGAAATAGAAAAAATGGTACTGCGAAAATACACACGTCTGGCGCCACGCCGGCAATGACAACGGTAATTGCCTGTCGATATACGGTGAATCCGGCGCATCCTCAACGATGCGCACCAACGACTGCAAACAAATAAGGAACGTGCACGTAATAACTTCCAGATTTAGCGCTCATATTTAGTTCGTATTTGTTCGTTCTGATTGCGCAAAAGCGGAGGAATAGTTGTTCTATTTTGAGCTTTTGTAATTGAAGAACGGGCTCCAAAAGTAGGCTCTTTAAGCGAAGACGTGCTGAAGATGACGACTGCATGGATGCAGGAGATAGGGCGACTCAGGAGATAAAGCCGAGATGCAAAATCGGGAAGTTATTACGTGCACGTTCCTTAATAGGCAAACGCCAGCAAGGCGACGGTGGTTGCTAACAAGACGAACCAGGTCATTGCAACCGGCCAGCGTTGCAATTGTTTTTCAGCAACAAGCAGTAAATATTGACATTGACACATACCTCGCAGCCCCGCAATGCCATTAAGTGCCACGGTGTGCCACGCTGAAGCAAGCCTGGATAATTTACCGGTCATGGATTCCCGCATCCTATCCATGCTCCGCATAATGCGCAAAATAAAATCATCCGTTTGCGCTGAAACAACCCCCGTGGATTGACGCCGATCGTCTATACGACGAATGACAACACTCATTGCTGATGCGAGTACACCGAACGCCGCGATAAAGGGATAAATTAAAAACGAGTACGGTTGCCATACATCCGGATAAGCCAACCCCGTACCAAGCACCATAATAAACATTCCCGTGGCCGCGACAATAATCCAGGCGAGGCGTAACGTCAAATCCTTGCAGGTGAAAAACCGCGCCACTGAATACAGTATGGCGACCACCCCCAGTATCTGAAAAAGTGTTCCCAGTGTGGCGATAGCCACGTCACCGAGCGGTAACCACCGCACTAACCCGAGCAACCCCATCGCCACGGGCACCCCCCCCAGCAACAAGGCTGCCGGCTGCGGTGCCGATCGATAGCTGGCGCACAACCACAGGTGAACTGGCCAGATGCCTGCCTTAAGCATAAACCCGGCACAGACTATCCACCAATAGGTTGGCGCAGCAGCCGTGCCCGCCATCACCTGGGGTAACGTGGAAAATTGCAGGTCATGGGCGGCAAATGCCGCTAACAGCAGGGCTTCAAACAACAGCAGGTCGGCAATGATCAGACAAATGAGATAAATACACCCCGCACGCCGTGCCGCTGCATCACCGCTTTGCATCAGCATCCCGAAAAAGCCATACCCCATCAGCGTCGTTGCACAAAAAAAACTCACCAGGTCGGCGGCCAGCACCGCACCCAGGTTGCCCGCCAGGGTCAGCAGAAAAAATAACGTATGGTGGTCACGCGCAACATCACGCTGCGGGGGCGTGGTGGCCGTGGCCGCCACAACCCAAACGCTAACACACATCGCCAGTAGCCAGCGTGACTCACCATTAATGGCGAGTCCCGCCTCAAACAAAACCCAGGATGGCGCCAGAGAAGCCTCGCCCGGCAATACCAATAATATCGCAGCGGGAAGCAGGGCCAGGTAACAAGGCCGGGGCAGGCGCGAGTGTAATGCCGGTATGGCCAGTAACAACGGCCATGCCACTACCAACCCCAGCATAACGTTAAGCGTTAGGTCACTCATGGCTGATAAAACTCCCGCTGCGCAATTAACTGCGCCCATTCCAGTGGACTAAATGGTGCGGCGGCCAACACACCGGCAGCCAGCGCAATCAGCGCGGTAATCACCGGCGGCAACAACAGTGCCCAGGTTGTCTCCTTGCCGCCAACATCGCCGCTTATGTTGACACTTATTTTGCCACTTAAGTCTTCACTAATACCGTGTCCGGCGTTGTGCCCATGAGGCCAGACATCCGGCGGCTCACGAAACCAGGCACGGTGCAAGATGGGCAGAAAATAGCTGGCATTAAGCACACTACTGCCAGCAAGCACAAAGATCACCCAGCCCTGCCCAGCCTCCAATGCACCCAACCCCAAATACCACTTGCTGACAAAGCCTGCGATCGGCGGCGCGCCGATCATGCCAAACGCGGCAACGGTAAAAGCTGCCATGGTCCAGGGCATGCGCCGCCCCACACCATTCATTTCACTGATCTTGTGAATGCCCAGGGTTTCCGCCAGATTGCCGGCGCAGAAAAACAAGGTGATTTTCATCATCCCCTGATGCACCAGATGCACAACCCCACCAATCGCGGCAAGTGGCCCTGCGATGGCAACCCCCAAGGTAATATAGGCCACCTGACTTATCGTCGAGTAAGCGAGCCTGCGTTTCAAATCATCCTGAAACAACGCCCGTAACGAACCATAAATGATGGTCACGGCCGCCAGCCATGCCAGTGGACCGGTTACCCCCAGTGCGGTAGCCGACTCAACACCAAACACATCATAAACCACGCGAACAATGCCAAAGGCGCCGGCTTTCACTACGGCCACTGCATGTAACAATGCACTGACCGGTGCCGGAGCAACCATGGCCAGGGGCAACCAGCCATGCAATGGCACCAATGCCGCCTTTACCCCGAAGCCTGCGATCAGCAGCACAAAAATTATCAACAGGGCGCTGCGGTGTGTGTCTTCCAGGCCATGAACAAAGCCTCGTGGCGTAAACTCCAGGGTACCCGTTAAGGTATAAAGCCACACCGTTGCCAGCAACAACAAGGCGCCACCCAAAACGGTATAGACCAGATAGACATGACCGGCACGGCGCGCCTCTTCCGTCCCCCGGTGCACCACCAACGGATAGGTAGACAACGTCAGCAGCTCGTAGAACAGCAGGAAAGTGATCAGGTTACCCGATAGCGCCACCCCCACGGTAGCGGTCACGCACAAGCTGAAAAACCCGAAAAAACGACTGCGATGCGGTGAGCCTTCGAGGTAGCCAATGGCATAAACCGTCGTTACCAGCCAAAGTACGGTGGAGAGACTGACAAAAATCAAGGACAGCGGACCCGCGCGCAATACCAATTCCAGCCCGGGTAAAAAGGCCAGGCGCATTTCAAAATGCTCGCCTTGGTAGACACCCAATAACATCCAGCTGACTAACCCCAGTTTGGCCAGCGCACCAACCAGGTTAAGCCCAACACGCAGACGCACTCTGTCCTCGGCCAGGCCGAAAATGATCAGACCAGGCAACAAAGAGCTGGCCACCACGAACAGCGGAATCCAGGTGTTCCAGTTCATGGCCTCGCCCCAAGCAGACCAAAGGGGTCGCCAATGGCAACTAACGGTAACACCGCTGATGCCATGAACCCCAACACGATTGCCGCAATGGCAAGCAGCAAGGCCGCCCACTCCATGCAGGCAGGAACCGCGCGTGAGGTGTGCGGCACGGCAGCCTGGGTAAAGGCGTTTCCTAACACCTTAAAAACATACGCTGCCGCCAACAGTCCACCAATGATAACCACTGCCACAAGATCCCAACGCCCTTGCGACAGCGCTGATTGCAGCAGCAACCACTTGCCGATAAACCCACCACTGGGTGGTAACCCCATAATACTCACCCCGGCCAGCGCGAAAGCACTCAACGTAATCGGCAAACGTTGTACAACGCGGTCCAGATCCGCGATGCGATCATGACCGCCAAAGCGCAACAGATTGCCGGCCGCCAGAAACATGGCGGCTTTAGCCAGCGCATGGGAAAACGCCAGGTACACTATCGCATTCAAGGCAGTGACACCGGTTGCAGCCACCAACGGAAATGCCAGAAACAAATAACCAACCTGAGCCACCGTGGAATAGGCCACCATTAATTTTACCTGCGTCTGCCGCAAGGCCTGCAACGAACCCCAGAGCACAGCCGCCGCACCCAGCAGCCCAAGTAATGTCGACACCCCCTCCCCCAGCGGCGCGAAGATCTCCAGCCATAATCGCAGTAGAATATAAAAAGAAGCCTTCACAACCAACGCGGACAACACCGCACTGACCGGCGCCGGCGCACTGGCATGGGCCGGCGGTAACCAGAAATGCAGGGGAAACAATGCCGTCTTAAGCACGAGACCGGCACTCATCAGCGCCAAGGCTGCCCAGGCCGTTGCATTGGGTTCCAGTCGCTCGGCAAGCACGGCGATATCCACGCTGCCAAAACCGTGATATAACAAGGCAACACCAAACAGATAACACAGTGATCCCAGCAACGTCGACAGCAAATAACGCATCGCCCCGCTCAGAGCGGCGCTGCCACCGCTGAGTGCCGCCAATGCCACGGCCGCCAGCCCCATCAGCTCCAGAGTGACATACAGATTAAAAATATCCGCTGATAAAAACAGGGCATTTAAGGCCGCCAACAGGAAAAGCCAGAGCGGCCAGAATCGCAGTAGATATTTGTGATCAAAATAACCGATCGAATAACCACTGACGCCAAGCCCAACCAGCGCGGTCATTGCCAGCATCAGCAGACTCAGACCATCGGCATACAGGTCGATACCCAACGGCGCACCCCAGCCGCCCACGGCATAACGCAGAGCGCCATTTTCAGTCAGCTGCCAACCGAGACCAGCAACCGACAGCGCCACGCCGAACACCGTCATCAGCCCCAGCGTTTTTGTTACCGATGGCCACAGGACGCACCCCATCGCGCCTGCCAGCGGCAATAAGATAAGTACAACAGCCCAGGGAACATCCACCAACATGATCGCCATCTGTGCTATTCGCTTCCTTCATCGTCAGGCAACTCAGCCCGGCCGGTGGCCGTGGCAACCTTCAACATAAGGGTGAGCGCCAACGCCGTGGCTGACACAGCAACCACAATACCGGTAATCACCATAGCGTGGGGTACCGGGTCCGGTGCGCCACCCCCGATACGTTTCGCCAACGCCACTAATACTAAAAACACACCACTGCCCATCACATTAATGGCCAGGATTTTACGCAACAAATGCGCATGCACAATCAGGGCGTACAACCCAAGGCAAAACAACCCCGCCCCAACCAGGCCATACAGCGACGCGGCGTTCATGACAGTGTTCATTACGGTGTTCATTGATGTTGCTTGCCGCGGGGTGGAGAACCGAAGAACAAAGCTGCTAACGTAACACCGATGGAGACAGTCGCCACCGTTTCGAGAATAACAATTAGCAGTCCGGCCTGGACGGGTGGATATTGCAATAATTGTCCGCTGGTGAGCGTCGTCAACACCGCTATGGCGACAAACACGCCCGGACCTGCCACCAGAATCATTCGCAACGGCAAACCTTCGAGGCGGGGGGGCAATCGCCAGCCCGTCAACAGTAACAATACGCCGGCGGCACCCAACACCGAACCGGCCTGGAACGCACCACCGGGTGCGTGCGCACCAACCCACAACAAATAAGCTGCCACTAATATCAATATCGGCACCAGTTGCCGCGACAACGTATCGAGTATCAGGCCAGGCGCGGCTGCAACACCCGCTAAGGGAATATCAAGGGACCATACAGCCAGCAGCGCCAGCAACAGTACCACCATCTCCAGCAGCGTGTCGTAAGCGCGAAAATTAAGCAGTACGGCCGTAACCGGGTTGCTAACGCCACTGGCATCCAGATTCGCTGCAACCTGTGCACTTAAGCCGACGGCGTAAGGAGGTAACGCAGCAACCACATAAGCCAATCCTGCCGCCACCCACAACAGAAGAATAGCCGGTAACCAGACTGGAAACCGCCGCAGCAATGGTTGCTGTTGGGGCGTGACTCCCTCCTCATTGACCACGGCGCGCAATCTCGCCAATGCGCCCAGCAACAACGCGCCGGTCAACCCGGCGCCGATGGCGGCCTCGGCAATTGCGATATCCGGCGCATCCAGTCGTGCCCAGGCCAGTGCCATCAACAATCCAAAAGCAATAAACAGTACGATGGATTTGAATAGATCCGTACTGGCCAGCGAACGCCAGGCTAACCACAACAACACCAGCCCTAACAGAGCGTCGAAAGTCCATTGCAGTAAGGTCGTTACCATCACGTTATTGTCTCCTGGTTATTGTGCTTAGGTTATTGTCCATAGGCAATTGCGCCCTGGTTAACGCCGCCACCAACGAACCCCCCGGTGCAGTGCCGCCCTGGCAACCAGGTGGGATACACTGGCCCCGGCCAGTAGCACCAATAACCAAATCAACACCAGTTTACCCGCAGCGGCCCATGATTGAGCCTGAACAGCCAAACCCAGTACAATAAGCCCCAACCCTACATTGTCGGCCTTGGTCAGGGCGTGCAGCCGGGTATAGACATCCGGAAAACGCAACAGCCCCAGAGTACCCGCGAGGAAAAAAAATGCGCCGGCTAATAACAATACCGCCGCACTATAATCACTCAGCGTCATCTTCAACCTTCTCATCAGGCCAGGCACGCCGCACGAATGCCACTGCCGTTATCGCCGCCAGCAGCGCAAATACCAATGCCACATCCCGCAGCGCCGCACTCGCCGAAGCCTGCGCCAGCAACAACAAAACAGCCACCGCGGTAGTGCCAAATAACTGTGCCGCCAACATCCGATCAGCTGCGCTGGGACCGCGCATCACCCGCCACATACCTGCCACCAGGTTCAGCAGCAGAAAAATCGCCAACGCAAAATACAGTGTCTGCATGCCTACTCAATCCTCCAGGGTAACTGGCGACTTAAAACCGGAGGGTTTGATCGCGAGCACTGAGCAATCAATTTGGTTAAGGATTGTTTCTGCGGTATTACCCATGATGAACCCCGGAACGCCAGTGCGTGCAACCGTGCCCATAACCAGAAGATCGGCATCGATTTGCTTCACCAGCGCCGGAATTTCTTTACGTGCCCAGCCCTTAATCAGATGTTGATGTGCCGCCAGATAGCGCATGGCATCCGATCCCAGGTTAGCGTCCATCTCTTGTAGCAGTCCCTTTAGATTCTGTTCCTGCTGACGCCGTACCTGCTCAACATAGGCAAGGACTTTATCTTCCGGCGTACTCATAAACGCCCCGCGCATGGCGCTCTCACCCACTGCATCCCAGACATGAACCACGTGTAATTCCGCAAACTCAGACAGTGCCAGTGAACCCGCTATTTCCAGAATTTTATGATTTAATATCCGGCGGGTTTTCTGCTCAACGTCCAGGTAGCCATCATTAACATCAACCGCCGCGAGAATTCGCCGGTAGGATTTTGGTGCCCCGGATCTGATCAGCCAGACCGGACATGGACACTTTCGCAGTAAATGCATGTCTTCGCTGCCAAACACCCGATCGAGCCAATCCGGCGATTCCGGCGCTTTGATCACCAGGTCCCGGCCATAACGCAACACCTCGCGGATAATCGCCAGAAAAGACTCGCCTTTTAGCACGTTGAGTTCAATGTTAATGCGTTTACGATAGGGCTCAATCAAGGGACGCAGGCGTTGTTCATGCTCATCCACCATTGCCGCCTGCAGCTCGGCTGAATTCGGGCCACCTTCGGGCATCCCAATACCGGCGGTAATACGCTCGATCACATCAACCACTGTCAGGCTGGCCTGGTTATTTTCCGCCAACGTCACGGCACGTTCCAGGGCAGGCTTACTTGTTTCTCCGGGTTCAACCACGCACACTATATTTTTGAATCGGTTCATTTCGATAACCTCCATCACTCATTCGACAAGGGCACAGCAAACATACGCGCCAGGCTTTGCTCCAACGATACCAGTTCCGTTTTAAAGTCCGAGCGCCCATCCAGCACATGGACTTTCAAGACACGCTGATCCTCGTCAGCGACCAAAGTTCCGGGTAATAAACTGACGGTGTTAATCATAATGACCCGAGGTAACCCCGCTGGCAGCCGCAGTGGGTATTCAACCAAATCCGGGGCAATGGGAATACGGGGATGAAATACCCGCCAGGCCACATCAATACCCCCGACCAGAGAACGCAGGAGAAAATAAGGCACAAATCGGAAAAACTCATGCCACACCACCACCCTGGGCGGAATTAACGCAATGCTGACAAATACCGCAATGGCGACGGCAGGCCCCCCGATCCACCAGGACTGTGCTGGCGCACCACTGAGAACCCACCAGATGAGTGAAAAGATAAGCCCGCGAGATGCAATGCTGGACCAGGGGATACTTTGTTTAACCGCTTTCATTTATTTCGCCCCTTGCCACAAGCCAAGCGACACCAAATGCCAGCCCGACATCGAGGCAAAAACCGCCATGATACGGTGCGACCACTCTGGAGGCTCGGGCCAAAAGCATATAGTTGATAACATAACTGCACCTTGCTTTTTAAGCCTGAACATAAACTGCGCAACGCGTGCTTATTATCGTCGCTTCGACTCAATACAACACCATAAATTCGACAATCACCTTCCGCGGTCAGTTTCCGTACTAAAAACAATGTCGGTAACGCGCTACATTGTGCTATTCAAGCACGACCAAAAATTGCATCAAACAAAATTGACGTTGTTATGATCCTAAAGTCATTCGTATGCTGCACGTCACGCCTATACCTCAAATACAATAATGCACCAGGCTAATCATTCACTAAACCGGCGAGAAACACAAAGACTAATGGATAGGATGTGCTTATAATCATCGCCAGCACAGACGTCGAAACGAGCGTCATCAATACGCTGAAAACGGCAATGGTGTTCAGCCTATTCGAAACCTGTGGCCAGCTTGCACAAAGGGAATAATATAAAATGCTTGAGAATGAATGGTAGGGGCTTATAACACTACAGCAACCAGAACGGAATACCCTGGTGTAGAATGCGTTAATCAAACAGTTATCATCAGGCCGTGCCACAGCATATACCAGGAGAAACTTCCATGAAGACCCGTGAATTGTTAAACGATTGGGTAACACATTCCTATGGCGACAGAACTGAATCAACGATCTGCCTGCATCTGCCATTGAAGCAACTGGCACGGATTTTGGCGCTAGTTGATTTGTTTCCGGAACGAACCAAGGAGCAGATCATTACAGACCTGCTTGAGGTGGCATTAGACGATATGGAGGAAACAATGCCCTACATAAAAGGAGACAAGGTAATTACTGAAGATGAATTGGGTGATCCGATCTATGAAGATATTGGCTTAACCCCGCGCATGCTTGAACTTTCAAAAAAACACCTAAAACAGCTTCAAGCAAAACAACCCAATTTAAAACAAAATTAGCTAAAACAAGGTGAGCTAAAACAAAATTAGTTCAGACAAGGTTAACTAAAACAAAAAGCACCCGATGGATAACCCTTTGGGTCTATACCCGGCCCTGGGTTTCAGGGTAGTGCTCAGTCGGCAATAAACCCGGGAATCGCCGCCGCAAAGACCTCTTCAATGCGTTCGGCCAGAACAAACTCCAACGCCTTGCTAACCTGCTCCGGCAATTCAGCCAGATCCGGCTCATTCTCTTTGGGAACAATCACCCGCTTGAATCCGGCACGATGCGCTGCCAGAATTTTTTCCTTAATACCCCCCACCGGAAACACCAGGCCGCTTAAGGTAATCTCGCCAGTCATGGCCGTGTCACTGCGCACCGGCAATTCCCGATAAACCGAGGCCAAGGCAGTGGCCATGGTGACGCCCGCAGACGGACCATCCTTAGGCGTTGCCCCCGCCGGTACATGAATATGCACACCGGTTTTGCGGATGCGCCCCTGGTCAATTCCAAGCGCCGCTGCCTGTGACCAGATATAGCTTTGCGCCGCCTTGGCGGATTCCTGCATCACACTACCCAACTGGCCCGTTAGCAATAAATCCTTACCTTCGGGTAACATCACCGCCTCGACATAGAGCACATCACCACCGGCTTCGGTCCAGGCCAGCCCTGCAACCACACCATTTGGCAGAGTTTGGCGCCGCAATCCTCGCGCCAACCGGGGTGGCCCCATCAATTCCGTGATGATGTCTGTGTTCAGTATCACCGGTTCAGTCTTGCCTTCAGCATAGCGGGTAGCCACTTTGCGGGTAATTCGCCCGAGTGAACGCTCCAACGAGCGTACACCGGCTTCACGCGTGTAGTTCTGAATAATGTAGTCTAACGCTTCATCCCCCATCACCAACTGGCCTTCCTCCAAACCGGCCTCGCGCATCCGACGCCCCAGAATATAACGCCTGGCAATTTCACGTTTCTCCAGATCACTGTAACCGGAGAGCCTCAGCACTTCGATGCGATCCAGCAGCGGTGCGGGAATGGTATCCAGGGCGTTGGCGGTGGCAATAAAAAAAACTTGGGAAAGATCGAAGGGTAAGTCGAGATAGTTATCCTGAAACTCGACGTTTTGTGAGGGATCAAGCACCTCCATCAACGCAGCGGCGGGATCACCGCGAAAATCCCTGCCCAGTTTATCAATCTCGTCCAGCATCAGCAGCGGGTTTTTTACACCACCGCGGCGAATGGCACGAATAATACGCCCCGGCATGGCGCCGATGTAAGTGCGGCGGTGGCCTCTCAACTCCGACTCATCATGCAGCCCACCCAGGCTCATGCGCTCGAACACCCGGCCGAGCGCGCGGGCAATGGACTGACCCAGTGAGGTTTTGCCAACGCCAGGCGGCCCCACAAAACACAGAATCGGTGCCTTGGCATCGGGGTTGAGCTTCATCACCGCCAAATGCTCAATAATACGGTCCTTGACCTCTTTCAAATCAAAGTGATCTTCATTGAGAATATCCCGCGCACGCGCCAGATCAAGATTATCCTCAGTGGTTTTATCCCAGGGTAAATCCAGCACCAGATCCACATAACTGCGGCTGGTCTGGTAATCCGGTGAATTGGCCGATAAGCGTTCCAGCCGCGATAACTCCCGCTTGATCTCCTTAGCCACCAGCTCAGGCAATGATAGCTCCATCAACCGCCGACGTAGCTCGATCACCTCCGTCTGTTCAGGGCTGGACTCTCCCAGCTGCGCCTGGATCTCACGTAGCTGCTGGCGCAACATCATCTCATGTTGCTCCCTGCTCATCTTGACGCCCACCGCCTTGGAAATCTGACTCTGCACTTCCAGCACCTGTACCTCATGGTTGAGATAGTCCACCACCAGGCGCAAGGCGTCCAATTGAGTGTTGGCCGCCAGCAAGCGATACTGTTTCTCCACATCGATGGACATCAGCGATGACAAAACATAAGCTTGTTGTACCGGTTTCTCAAGCTCAGAGACCATCTGTTCCAGGTCAATTTGCATCTGTGGTGGCCCCAGCGATAACATACGCGTTGCCAAATCCAGCATGGTTCGGTGCAGTGCCTCCACTTCGGAACTGGTGTCCTCCAGCGCTGGCAAATAGTCAACCTTAAACCGCAGGTAAGGTGCTGTTTGTACCGCCTCAATCCGCTGCACCCGGCGATGCCCCTGCAGCATGACCTGAATAACGCCTTCGCGCCGCTGCATACGCTTAATAACGCAAAGGGTGCCAATGGGATAGAGATCGTCCGGGCCGGGCTCATCAATCACGGCATCGCGTTGAGAAAACACCGCGAGCTGCTTATCCTCGGTGGCCAACGCCGCTTCAACAGCCGCCAACGACGCGGACCTACCAGCCGTAATCGGCACCATCATATTAGGAAAAGCGACACTGTTTTTCAGTGGAAAAACAGGAACGCTGAGTACGCTGGTTACCGTAGTGTCGCGGGCACTTTCTTCAAAACGTTTACTCGCCGTGTCAGCGGTGGCATCTGATGTTACCACCGGCGTTGTCTCTAAATTTGTATCAAGCGTGGAATTCATTGGTGTTCATCCTTTGACTTTCAGGTGGACCAGCAGCATACCGTTGCGATACTCATAGTGCATTTCCACCGCTTCGCTGACAATGGGGAGCTTTATGGTGCGCCGAAACCAATCATAAGTAATTTCCATTGACAAAGACGCCTGGGTATCAACAACACACCAGTCACGGCGCTTACCTTCCACGATCAATAAACCGCGCTGCAATGTTAAACTGACATCCTGTTCCGCTACACCGGCAAGTTCCAACTTCACCAACAGGCCGTTTTTACAACGATATACGTCTGCTTTTGGCCGCCAGCCACTCGGCCTGAAGAAATCCGACGTTAAATCCTGTAACCTGCCCATGGCGCCCTTCCCGGTTTTCATATCCATCCACCTTGTTGTCATCGCCAACTTATAAAAAAAATACTGAGATAACCTTGTGCTAAATTGCCGTCAAATTAAGAACGTTAACAACAAGCCCATCCAAACATAAAGAATAATAACCGGGCAAACCTGGGCTTTCCGTTTATACGGTTAACCCGGCCATGCCCACATTCCGGCGCCCTTCTCCCGCGCTGACTCGCAATGTTAGCTCAGACCGGGAGCCGGGCATCAACATCGTCAGGTGCTTAATCCGGAACCCCCTGCCATAGCATCTTATAACCCGTTTCATAGGTTTCCGAACAATACTCCGCCACTTTATCAAACTTCTCCTTAAACACATGATCAGCATGTGAGCGCTCGTGTTGCTCGAAAGATTTCCAATACGTCATGATAACAATATGGCCATCTGTCATTTTACTGGGGTCAAACGAGCCTTGCTTGGAAACAAAACCGGTATACTCAAAAACCTGGCCGCCAATAAATCCCCCCGCCTCATCACCATAAGTATTTTTAACCACATTGCACATTTCACCCAGCGCAAGCTCCACATCTTCCGGCGACACGCCTTCCTTAAGTTTAACAACATTAAACAACATGACCGCCCCAAACGGAATGGTAATGGGTTCAAACATAATAAAACCTCCTATAAAAAATACTCAAGGGAATTTCTCAACACCAACAGCACACCCCAAGAGCAGTAAACCGGAGAATGGTTAACCTGAAATATCAACTGAATTTAACACACGGGTAACCGCAGTGATACCGATGAAATTTCGGCGGTTTTGCCTAGAAGAAAAAATTGATTCCGGTATACATAAATAATATCGTGGTTCTTAACAGGGTACGTAGGTTAATGACATAAGTTAGATGAGTACGGCGTTAGTGCCGCCGGGCGATCTATCCGATGCCAGGGGCCTGTCACCGGCGGTGGTTGAACACTTTTTGTTCAGCTATTCACCACGAGGGTAAAACAGAGCGGTTCTACGGCAAGACATCAGCCTTTTTTCGACGGCGACAATGTACATTTAACACGCAAAATGCCGCTGCAACCCTCTACAGGACGTACGATCCTGCTAAAGGACGGCCGATTACCCTAAAGGAAGGCCCGATCACCCTAAAGGAAGGCTCGATTACCCTACAGGAAGGCCCAACTACCCTAAAGGAAGGCCCGATCACCCTAAAGGAAGGCTCGATTACCCTAAAGGAAAGCCCGACTACCCTAAAGGAAGGCTCGAATACCCGAAAGGAAGGCCCGACTCTAGCCTAAAGGAAGGCTTTTTCTCGTTCCCACGCTCCAGCGTGGGCACGCATACAGTGGTAATGCGTAAAATGGAGTATGGAGTTCCACAGAGGACCGTAGAAATTATAAGCCCCGTCCAATATCCACAACAACGCGCTAAATGGCGCAGCATTGGAATCGTCATTATCGGCTTATCATTATGCAGCCGTAAGCCAATCTGATATTATTCAGCCATGAAAACCTCACTCGCGCATCTACCCGAAAACAAACGCCAGGCGCTCCAATGGGCGGTTGACATTATTCAGGAAATGGCAACCCCCGACATGCTCATATTATTTGGCAGCTATGCCAGGGGTGATTGGGTTGAAGAGCTGGCCGATGACGGCGTTCACTACCAATACCAAAGTGACTTTGACCTATTGGCCGTGGTTAAAAATGAGCACGCCGCCACAAAAATAGAACGAAAAAAATCCTTACGCGATCGCCTCAACCGGGAGCTAAAAACACCCGTCAGCCTCATCGCCGAAGACATCCAGTTTGTCAATCGCCGCATCAGCAAAGGCCAGTATTTCTACACCGACATACTGCGCGAAGGAATACTGCTGCATGATTCAGGAAAACTGGCATTGGCAACACCAAACGTGTTGCACAACAATGAGCGCAAGCAACTGGCAGAAGAGGATTTTGAGTATTGGTTTACTAATGCCAAGGAATACTTCCTAGACTTTAAATCACCCTTTGATAGAGGAAATTACAACAACGCCGCATTCTTGCTTCATCAAGTAGCCGAGCGACTCTATAGCACAATCTTACTCGTCTTTACCCGCTACAAACCCAGCACCCACGACCTGGGAAAATTAAGCCATCGGGTCGCCAGTGTTGAACCCCAGTTCCTCCCTATCTTTCCACAGGGCACCGAAGAAGAAAGAAAACGTTTCGAATTATTGCGCAAAGCCTATGTCGACGCCCGCTACAAACCCAGCTACACCATCAGCGCAGAACAACTGCAATGGTTAGCCGAACGTGTGCAACGGTTGCAACAGTTAACGGAAAAACTCTGCAAGGAAAAAATATCAAGTTACGGCGAGCAGCCAAACCACAAGGGCTAGGGCGTCAGAGAACAATCGATTCTAATATTGGAATCAATTGTTCTCTGACTCCGACGTTTTTCCGCAGCGTTTGAGTTGTGCTAAAAGAACCTAGCACAACTCAAACACCGCTACAATACGCTGGTTAGTGCCTGCGAAAGTATTGAGTAAATATTATGTTGAATGAAAAAACGTTAAAATCTTGGGAAGAACTTCAATCCGAAATTGATGATCTTATTACTAGTCTAGGTGATAAATCGGATTCTCTTCTATTTCGCGGGCAAGCAGATTCAGGCTGGAAACTAGATACAACTATGGAGAGAAATTTAAAAGCTCCAATTTATCTTGATCGATATTACAGATTTGCTTTCACAGCAAAATCAAGATTAGAAACATTTGTTAATTTGTCGTGGGATATTCCTATTCCACCAAATTACAATAAGTGGTTGGAAGAAAAAGATACACTCAGTTTTATCGACTTACCTGGATATGATTATTTTGCTTATTTGAGACATCACGGATACCCATCTCCATTTTTGGACTGGACAGTATCTCCATATATTGCTAGTTTTTTTGCATTTAATACTGCAACTCCAGCTGCTGATAAGAACGTTTCTTTTTATTGCTACCTTGAATATTCCGATGTTGGTAAAATTAGATCAAGTGATCAACCCGAAATATATGTATTAGGCCCGTATGTTAAAGTGCATAAACGGCATGTACTTCAACAAAGTCAGTATACCATATGCGTTGAGTTAGATGAAAAATGCAAATCAATGTATGCCAATCATGAGCTAGTTTTTAAAAAGGACGATTCAAGGCAAGATAATTTATGGAAATTTAATATTCCAAGCTCAGAAAGAAGTAAGGCTCTAGGAATATTGAACAAAATGAATGTAAACTCATTTTCATTGTTTGGCACAGAAGATTCACTTGTTGAGTCTATTTCAACTAATGAAATCATTAAAAATAAGCTCTAACAAGACGCATCAACTCAGACCGGCAACAGCGTGGCTTCTTAAGCGCCAGTCGCTACCGCTCATTATGACACAAAAAAGCCACGCTGTTCCCGTCTGGTTATGTGCGACGTTAGGTAAAAAATGAGTATCAAGGAAAAAAGTATTGATCAGCCTATAGCAATGCATGAAAGCTTTAATCAATTACTAGATTCATTTCGAAATATAATATGTTCGATCTCTTGGATTAAGGTATCCACAACACAAGCGAAAGAGTTTTATAGCAAATATGAATACATTATAGAGTTACCGTGTTCTGCTTCCGACAAAGTTATTAAAGTAGATAAATCTATACTAAACTTAATTGAAAAAGAAGGATTTAATAACTCAACTCCATTATATTCAGCATCTATGATCGATTTTTATCGAGTATTTACAGTGGCCCTGAAAGATATAATTTGGGAGGAGCCTGATTTTGATAATTATAAAAATCACGAACATTTGCTATTTTTGAGGCATTTACGAAATGCTAGCTCACACAACAACGAGTTCTATTGGGGCTCAGGTCGTCAACGTACGCACACAATTAGTAAATTTCCTATTCAATGGCGCAGTAAGATCATCAGTGAAGACCTTGAAGGTAAAAAACTGTACATGGAGTATTTTTCTCCGGGTGACCTGTTTCTTTTGTTGGGTGATATTAGCAAATTGGTTAAGGCTTAAAGTCATGTATTACGTTTCTAGCTCATCTAACAAGCACTTACATATGGATAATTTTAAGCTTGGCGATTTCATGCTATTGTTCAAGCGTAGGGAGTAGCATGAAATCGCCAAGCTTAAAATTACCAGTGAAGTGAACGTTATATGAGGGTTAGGGGGTCAGAGAACAATTGATTCTAATATTAGAATCAATTGTTCTCTGACCCCGATAAATTCTCGACACCACCGAGTCACGGCTTATATCGTTTTTCAGGTTACGTATGTCGTCTACTCTTCCCTGAGAAAAACGGTAAACTTACTAAATCTGCAATCAATCAAAAAGAGAAACTACATGAAACCAGCAGTAATAGATGCACGCATTTCCCCAGAAGGCCGATTAGATGTGTTGTCCAAAGTCGAAGTCAACAAACTACTGGATACCAGCCAGGGTGGGCTGTACAACATCTTCCGCAATTGTTCACTGGCGGTGCTGAATTGTGGCAACCAGATGGATGATGGCAAGCAGTTGCTGGAGCGCTACGAGTTATTCGATATCCGCGTGGTTCAACAGGCTCGCGGTATTAAATTGGAAGTGAAGAATGCGCCTGTCAATGCCTTTGTTGATGGCGAAATAATCAAGGGCATTAGTGAACACTTGTTTTCTGTTTTGCGGGATGTGATCTATGTCAGTGACGAGATCAACGATAATCCAAAATTTGACCTGAGCACTTCCGACGGCATCACTAATGCTGTTTTTTGTATTTTACGTAATTCCAATATCCTGCGCCCCAACACCAATCCCAACATGGTGGTGTGCTGGGGTGGTCACTCTATAAAACGCAAGGAGTACGATTACACCAAAGAAGTTGGTCATGAGTTGGGCTTGCGTGGTTTTGATATTTGCACCGGTTGCGGACCAGGCGCGATGAAAGGGCCGATGAAGGGCGCAACCATTGGCCATGCCAAGCAACGCATTAATAATGGACAGTACCTCGGCATATCCGAACCGGGCATCATCGCGGCCGAATCACCCAACCCTATTGTGAATGACCTGGTGATTATGCCCGATATTGAAAAACGACTTGAGGCTTTTGTGCGAACAGGGCATGGCATTGTCGTGTTTCCCGGTGGCGCCGGTACCACTGAAGAGATTCTTTATATTTTGGGTATTCTGCTGCACCCTGATAACAAAGATATCCCTTTCCCGCTAATACTCACCGGACCTGAAAGTTCAGTAGAATTTTTCAGCGGCATTAATCAATTCATTGCCGATACCTTGGGCGCTGAGGCGCAACAGCGTTACAAGGTGATCATCAATGATCCCGCGCGCGTGGCGCAAGAAATGGGCGCAGGCATTACAGAAGTGCGTAATTTCCGCAGAGAAAATCGTGATGCCTACTACTTCAATTGGCTACTGAATATCGAGCATGATTTTCAACAACCCTTCGCGCCGACACATGATAACATGCGTAATCTTAAACTCCACAAAGACCTGCCGCGTCATACATTAGCGGCAAATCTGCGTCGTGCCTTTTCTGGCATTGTCGCCGGCAATGTGAAAGACGATGGTATTCGTGCCGTGGAAGAACATGGGCTGTTCGAGATACACGGTGATGCCAGCATTATGGAGCCAGTGGATTCATTGCTCACGTCTTTTGTTGAGCAGCATCGAATGAAATTGCCCGGCACTAAATATGTGCCGTGTTATAAAATTATAAAATAGCCAACAAAGCCCAGGGCTTTGTTGGTGCGCTCTGACTGAATAATTCTAGATTCCGCCGTTGGAAATCGGGGTCAGAGAACCATTGATTCTAATATTAGAATCAATGGTTCTCTGACCCCGATAAATCTTTATTACCCGCTACAAACCAAGCTACACCATCAGCGCAGAACAACTGCAATGGTTAGCCGAACGTGTGCAACGGCTCCAACCATTAACTGAAAAACTCTGCAAAGAAAAAATATCAAGTTACGGCGAGCAGCCAAACCACAAGGCCTAACAATAGTAATAAAAATGCCCTGGAAGGTATCCAGGGCATTGCAAACTAATCGTCCTGCGGTTCAATCACCAGCAACTTATCTCTCACAATAACAAAAACTGGCAAATCAATCGTAAAGCCAGCCTTCTCCAACCAGGTACCCTTGAGAATTAAAGCGGGTATGCTGGCATTGCCTTTATGTTCTTGGTTTTTAAGTGTGTAATCACGATGTGCTTGCCGAACTTTAAGCGCGCGTTTATACATAGACATGGTTTCCTTGTGCAGAAATAGAAATGCCACCGCCACCACAAGGTTCCAATCGTGTAAGGTGGCGGACCGAAGCGGGTTGGAACTACCGCGCACAAGGAACGGCCACCCAAAAGTGCCCGCGTACGGCCCACCATAAAACTCGGCCACAAAAAAAGACGCAGAGCGCCCATCGTAGCCCTTGTGCATTACGGGGTTCCAATCCCGGCCCAATCGAATAACGATCAGGCCCGGTTACTATAGCCGTCGGCACAAACGCTGTCAATCAAACACAAACCACGGCCCGGCGCGTTAGAGTAACACCGCATCCAAACCTAAACATAAATGCCGCCACATCAACTATAATTTATCCGTCATCGGCGCCTCAAGCCACGCGATGACAATGTCCTAATATTAAACAAATCGGCATAAAATTAAGGCTAACCGATCACCCGGTAAACATTGTAGAATAATGCCGAAATGGTTGCCTGTGGGCATGTCCAAATGCAGCCACAAAATGCCTAGATGCGGAAATTCTCGGAAAAAGACTGCTGCAGTCTAAACAACGGTTGAACTAAACCGCTACGCGGTAGCGTCCACGTTATACATCAATGCCGTGCTTTGTTTTTAAGGGTACACTGATCTCCTGGCCAATCCCGGCCGTCATCAAAGGAGATACGTCATTACCCCGTTACGTCAAAAAATGATCGATGCCATGTTATTGCATCGCTGATCTTTTTTAAAGATAAGCGATAACCATTAATGCATAAAGTAACGGGTAGTATTACTCGGGAGGCTTCTCGACGCGACTACAATGATGATCTAAGCTTACTGCTGTATAGATCAGTTTTTGAGGTAGAATAAGTAAGCCCATCGACGACAGACATAGTGCCTGGGATTTGTTTTACCCCAAAGCCCAGAAATGTATAATTAACACACAAAATAAATACTAAAGGATGGTGGAGTATGAATAAAAATATTGATCGCAGCGTTGGACAAGTATCTCAATTTTTAGAACTACACCATGACAACCACCCACCAATTCTAAACAACCCCCAACAGCACACCCCGTGCCAGGCGGCATAGTTCAACAGACATTTATACCCCATGCTGAACGGCGCACGGGGTATAAATGCTTATATGTTAGGGTTAATAAATAAATACCATGGACAAATTATGATAAAAGCATTCTTATCACACTCAAGTAAAGACAAAGACACCTATGTTAGGAAGGTGGCTGATTGGCTTGGTAAAGATAATATTATATATGATGAATTTACTTTTGAAGAAGGCGAAAAATCTCTAGATGAAATAGTCAAAGGGCTAGAAAAAACAGAAATATTTGTATTGTTCCTATCAGAAAATGCCTTGCTGTCAGAATGGGTTAAAAAAGAAATATCCGACGCCAAAATAAAACTTGACTCAAAAGAAATCAACAAAATATTTCCTATAATTATTGAAGATGGTTTAACTTATGAGGACTCAAGAATACCTCAATGGCTTCGTGATAACTATAATCTAAAACCTATAAAACGTGCTCAAGTTGCAGCTAGAAGAATACACAGAAAGCTTCGAGAATTAAGCTGGTCAAAGCACCCTGAACTTAAGAAAAGACAAAACATATTTGTTGGCAGAAATGACAAACAAGAAGAGTTTGAGGAAAGAATTCACGACTTTGAGAAAGAAAAACCAACAGTGATTATTACTTCAGGAATGCCAAGTGTAGGCCGGCGCACATTTTTAAATCGAGCACTTTTCAAGACCAATATTACAGATTCACAGCACAAGCCATCAGCAATTCTATTAGACCGTGATGTGTCAATTGAAGACTTTATATTAAAATTAAATGATTTAGGTCTCGTAGATTTAGGTGAAGATGTCCTTTCTCTTGCAAGCAAGCCTATAGATGAAAAAATATCCATAATTCATAAGATAATGAAGGCCAGCTATGAATCAAAAGAAATAATATTTTTGGTTGATGAGGGATGTTTAGTTAATTATAAGAGAGAAATAACTGATTGGCTTATAAAAACGATTAATTCTTATACAGGAAGTATGCTTCCTATTTTCTGCTTGGCTTCTAGATACAAAGTTAATTTTAAAAGTAGACCAAGAAATAATAAATACTATTTTATTGAGCTAAACGAACTTAATCCCAATGAAAGGAAGCGACTTTTAAGTCAACTTCTGGATCTATACAATGTTAGTTTAGATATTAATGATTTTAATGATATATACAATTTGCTGTTTGGGTTTCCAGATCAAGTGATGTATGCAGTAGATTTAGTTAGAGAAGACAATATTTCAACTATATCGGACAAGCTACCTGTTATTGCAGAATATAATAGTGATAAAGCAGCAGTACTACTAAGACAGTATGAAGAGAGTGAAACAGAATTAGATTTCATACGGTTATTAGCTCAGTTTGAAGTAATATCATTAGACTTTATCTTTTCAATAGTACCCGAGGAAAAGTACTATCCAATACTAGAAAATCTGGCTTCAGAATGTATCGTTGAGCTTATAGGTATTGACGGAGAAATAGTGAGGCTAAATGACATTATTCGAGACTATATAAAACGAAATAGATTGTACGTTAATGACGAATTTACCAATGCCATTAAAAAGCAAGTCGAAATTATTGCGGAAAGTGACGATATTTTTGAACGGGACTCTTCTGAATATATTTTCACCTTAAAGGAGATGTTAAAGGGTGGAAAGCATGTCGATGAAAAACTGTTAATACCTTCTCATTATTTACGGTGCATGAAGGACTTATATTATAACAAAGGAAATTTAGATCGGATCATTGAGTTAGCAGACATTATACTTCAGAAAAAAGATTCTTTAGGTTCTGGCGTTTTACAAGATATTAGGTATTACTTGTGCCTTGCTCTTGCAAAGAAAAAAGATAGTCGAATGCTAAATGAGGTGCAGCATATAAATGGGGATGAGCACACATTCTTACTTGGGTTTTACTATAGGCTTTCCGGACGTTATCAAGAGGCTCTAGATAAGTTTAATAAAATTGTTAATGCTCCATATGTTGGCGCCAGATCTAAACGTGAAATCGTACAGGTATATGTGCAATTGGAAGAGTATGATAAGGCACTCGATTATGCAAAAAGAAATTATGAAGAAAAACGCGGAAATCAGTTTCATGCTCAAGCATATTTCAATTGTCTAATAAATTCAGAAACACCAGAAGAACACAGTGGGCAACTAAAAAAGCTGATCGATAATTTAAGATCAATTGACTCTGAACAGTCTAATGAGATGGCTGACATAGCAGATGCACTATACGATGCAAAAGTACTACACAATAAAAATTCATCTTTAGACAAAATAAACGATTGTGTGAGCAGGTACCCAGGGAATCATTACCCATTACTTGCGAAGTGTGATATTGCCTTAAAGTACTATGACAAAGAAGTGTTAAGTATAGGATTAGCGGAATTAGAGAAGATTGTGTCAAGCAGGCATTTCTCTTTAAGAACATTAAATAGATATAGGTCTTCGCTACTTGCCTTAAATGGTAATATTGATAAAGCATTGAGTATCATTGAAAAAGACTTGTCTCGATACCCTAAAGAAAGCAAAGACAGAATAACTACAAAATTGAAAGAGTATGCTAACTCATACAAATCCTAACAATTATCTTCAGCGGTTAATTCAAAGCGGCACTTGTTTTTGCTGTCCTTTCGGCAGTCCGATAAATTCCAGTAACTGATTTTATCAGCAGTTAACCTATACCTGTTATTTTTGAAAGAACAGTAACTACTACATAGATGTTATTGCGCTAATTTATTTTCGGATCGATAGAGACCGTAATCAAGCAATCCAGTTAAGGTTCGTTTTAAAAACGTTATTATAACTCAAGTTTCGGGGTTCAAAATCCGGTATTCCCCAATAAGTTCACCCGCTACTTAAATTCCATTTCCAACGTAAATACATCGAGCTGAAGTGCCTGAACAAAAAAGTCTTCAACT
>Ga0316204_10003313_pt1 | contig 32780 bp, 28 predicted proteins | sample 6monrhotite_MG_2_FD_205661 | JGI IMG/M metagenome (GOLD analysis project Ga0316204, IMG submission 205661) | Microbial mat bacterial communities from mineral coupon in-situ incubated in ocean water Damariscotta River, Maine, United States -... | ecosystem: Environmental > Aquatic > Marine >... | reverse complement strand
TTAGCAATTGCTAATATATACTATGCATTTAACGAATATTTAACCTGATTAAGGTTTTTTAACCAACAATGACAATATTTATTTTGTCTGAATATAGTATATTGTTAAATATATTCTTCCATTATTCCACCAGTAAATCAATGGTTTGTGAATCATCACCATCAGAGAATTTAATGGTATACTTGCCTTTTTGGATATATATATCATGCCCTAACCTTATTCCCTCACTTATCGGAGTTAAAGATTTGTTCAAGGGTTTTTCTTTGTCTTTATTGTTGGTTTTTTCTGCTTTAAGTGCTAATTCAACATCAACTTTATAATCCCAATTCCAAACATTCAAGCCTGTAGACAAGTGCTCATGACTGGCATAAACAATCTGTTCATTTTCATCAATAATATCAACATGTACTGTTTTTTCAGATCCAGACCAGACCATAAACTCATGTTTATCTGGTGTATCATTAATGAACCAACGTGATGGTCGAGCATTCCAAGAAGACTTGGCTTTAATGTCATTGGGTTCGAATATATACAGTTCCTTATCTGTGAAATCTTTGTGGTTTTGAATCATAGAAACATCTGTTATCCAGATACTGCGACCATGTGTGGCAACAACCAATTCATTGTCTCGAGGATGTACAACTAAATCGTGCACAGGAACGGTTGGGAAGTCATTGCCTAAAGCTTGCCACTTTTGTCCAGCATTGGTAGAAAAGTAAACCCCTTTATCAGTGCCAACATAAACCAAATTTTTGGTTTTAGGATCTTCTTTGATGACATTAACGGCTTCATTTGGCAAGTTGTTGGCGATTGATTTCCATGTTTTACCAAAATTAGTGGAGTGATAAACATAACTTTGAATGTCATCACTGCGGTAATTATTTAACGTTAGCCACAATGTGTTTTTATCATGTTCTGAAGCAACAACACGTGAAACCCATAATTTTGCAGGTAATTTTTTTCCAACATTTTTCCAATTTCTGCCATCATCAGATGTGACCCAAATCATGCCATCATCAGTACCGACTATCATTCGGCCAAATTCTAGGGGGGATTCTGAAATACTAGTTATGGTTGCATAGGGCACGTCACCACTTTTAAAAGACTGGGTTAAGTCTTTACTGATGGCTTTCCAATTTTCGCCTTTATCAAAACTGCGAAACAGCTTATTGGCCCCATAATAAATGATTTCTGGGTTGTGGTTGGATAGAATCACAGGTGTATTCCAGTTGTATCTTAAAGGTTTTTCATCGATGAAATTGGGTGGTTTAATTGATTTAGGTTGTCCTTCTCCAAGCTTAAAATAGTTGCCAAATTGAAATCCAACATATGTGGTATCATCATCAACACTGACATACATGCCATCACCGCCAAAAAGCCTTTTCCAAGATTCTCCATCTTCCCACTTTGTTTGACTGGAGCCTTTTAAGGTGCCATTGTCTTGCAATCCACCATAGACATTATAAGGTTCATTCATGTCGACATTGACAGTGTAAAACTGCCCCACAGGTTGGTAATCCAGTTTGCGCCAGTGCTCTCCACCATCATAGGATTCATCAGCACCACCATCATTGGCTGCAATAATGTGTGATGAGTTGTTTGGGTCAATCCAGACTTCATGATAGTCGACATGGACACTGGGATCATACAGTGATGTCCAGTTTTTGCCACCATCGGTAGATTTGACCAATGGTACGCCCATTGTATAAATGGTGTCAGCATCATTTGGATCAACATGAATTTTGCCAAAATAATAACCATAGGTGAATACTATATTTGATAAGGGCAATTCATGGGTTTTAGTAAAGCTATTACCGGCATCATCTGATCGGTATACTTCAAGCCCTTTAATATCTGTATTGAATAAATTATTATTGGCATCTTTTAATGATTTGACCAACTCTTGAGGGTTCATAGTGCCATCTTTTAAATCCTTTAATACAGTTTCAGCAGTGGTTTTCGGTGGAAAATTATTGTCTCTTAAAAATTTTTCCAGTTTTTTCTCATCCTGCAACAACAATTCCTCAGTACTCATGGTTTTTAAACGTTTGGCATTGATGGCAGTATCACCCATGTCCCATTGGGCTTCGGGTAGTATTTCTTGATTGTCGACAACCACATAAACGATATTTGAATCTGATTGGGCTACATCAACTCCCATGCGACCAACATATTTACCTGTTGGCAAACCATTTGTTAGTTCTTTCCAGGTTTTGCCTTGATCACTGCTTTTGAAAATCTTGCTACCAGGGCCGGATTCGATAAAATCCCATGCTTTTCTCTCTCTTTGCCAAGCACTGGCATAAATATCACCATTACTGGCCAGGGACAAATCTACAAAGCCAGTCACCTTGTCACCTTCTAATGTTTTGTTCCATGTCACACCAGCATCTTCAGATACAAAAACCCCACGGTCACCACCTTTTGAATACAATGGTCCCAAGGAAGCGACATAAATTCGATTGGAGTTATTTGGATCAACAATGACATCTCCAATACGGCTCGTATCACCTAGCCCCATGTGTTTCCAACTTACTCCGGCATCTGTAGACATATAGACACCCATGCCCGCATAAGAAGAACGAGAAGAGTTGTTTTCACCTGTTCCCATCCACAATATTTGATCGTTATTGGGGTCAACATCGAAACCACCTATGATTTGCGTGGGCAGTTTATCAGTCATCGGTTGAAATGTTATGCCTTTGTTTTCTGATTTCCAAAGGCCGCCTGAGGCATAGGCAATGTATAAAATATTTTCGTTTTGTCTGGATGTTCGAATGGCAACGCTCCGACCACCTTGAACAACGGGTCCAACATTGCGCCATGGCAATGCTTTGTAGTTGGATTGATCAACCAATTTTTTATGCTGATCCCATGCTTGTTGTTGGTTCTGATAATTGTCATCAACAAAGGCAAAAACACCAAAACTAATAAAGATGAGGAGAATTGTGTTAAAAATTTTCATATACATACAGTCTGATTTTGAAAGTATCTATGATTATGCTTATCAATTGGTTGTGTTACAATATTTTTTTTAAAATTGTGGTATTAGTTGCTGTTAGTATGAAAGTATGAATATAATTATGTCATTAAACCTTCAAATAAAACAAATATGCCAGACATAGAAGTTTCTAATCAATTATTTACACAAGCCGCCATGTTAATGTTTGTGGGAATGAGCTTTGTCTTCGCCTTTTTGGGGTTGTTAATTGTTGTCATACGGTATTTTATTTCTCCATTGGCAAAAAGGTTCCCAGATAAAGTCACCACCACAACAAACATATCAAACAATCAAGATACTGCAGTTATTGCCGCCATTACTGGTGCCATCAATAATTATCGCAAAAAACACAAATAAAAAGCACAAATAAAAAACAGGAAAAGCATAACATGCAAAAAAACACAAAGCCATTGGGCATCACTGAACTGGTATTAAGAGACGCGCATCAATCACTGTTAGCCACACGCATGCGCATTGAGGACATGTTGCCCATTGCACCAGTACTTGATGAAGTGGGATTTTGGTCGATTGAATCTTGGGGTGGTGCGACATTTGATTCTTGTATTCGATATTTGGGGGAGGATCCTTGGGAGAGGATTCGTGAATTAAAAAAACTCATGCCTAAAACAAAACAGCAGATGTTATTTCGAGGACAAAACATATTGGGATATCGTCATTATGCTGATGACTTGGTTGAGAAATTTGTAGAAAGAGCCTATGTTAACGGCGTAGAAGTTTTTAGAATATTTGATGCGATGAATGATGTGCGCAACATGCAATCTGCAATTAAAGCCACCAATTTAGTGGGTGGTCATGCTCAAGGGACTCTTAGCTATACAGTCAGCCCTGTTCACAATTTGGAAGGTTGGCTAACCATGGCAAAACAATTGGAAGACATGGGTTCTGACTCATTGTGCATAAAAGACATGGCAGGATTATTAAAACCCTATGTTGCAACAGAATTGATTACAGAAATTAAAAAAGTGGTCGATATTCCCATAGCATTACATTGTCATGCAACCACGGGATTAAGTATGGCAACACATATGAAGGCCATCGATGCAGACATTGACGTGATTGACACGGCGATATCATCGATGAGTATGACTTATGGCCATTCACCAACCGAAACCATGATTGCCATAGTTGAGGGAACAGAACGTGATACTGGTTTGGATATCAATAAATTAGAAGAAGTAGCGACATATTTTAGAAAGGTACGAAAAAAATATGCTAAGTTTGAAGGCAGTCTGCAGGGAGTAGATGCACGCATATTAACCGCACAAGTACCAGGCGGCATGTTGACAAACATGGAAGGCCAGCTAAAAGAACAAGGTGCGGCGGATAAATTAGATGAAGTATTAAAAGAAATTCCTAAAGTGCGCAAAGACTTAGGCTTTATACCATTGGTGACTCCAACTTCACAAATTGTTGGCACTCAAGCTGTGTTGAATGTATTAACCGGTGAACGTTATAAATCTATCACAAAAGAAACAGAGGGCGTTCTCAAAGGAGAATATGGAGCCACAGCAGCAGAGGTTAATAAAGATTTACAACAAAAAGTGTTAGCTGGTGAAGATGTTGTTACCTGTAGGCCTGCAGATTTATTAGCCCCTGAAGTTGAGAGTTTAACCAAGGAATTATTAGATATTGCAAAAAAAGAAGACATAACATTAGCGGAGAATGTCATTGATGATGTTTTAACCTATGCTCTATTTTCACAAATAGGCCTCAAGTTTCTAAAAAACCGCAACAATAAAGCGGCCTTTGAACCGGTACCTAGTGCCAATGATGTTGAAAAACCAGCAAACAATAATGCAACTCCTCAGGCCAATACCAGTAATGCGATAGAAAACTATTCAGTCACTGTAAATGGAAAAGCCTATGAGGTTGAAGTGGCTCCTTCGGGAACCATTAGTCAAATTGTGCAACCACCTGTTGTTGAGAATGAAGCGTCAGGTAAAACTTTGGACGCTCCTTTATCTGGAAACATATTCAAAGTGAATGTTAATGTTGGTGATCAGGTCAATGAAGGCGATGTGGTTATTGTGATGGAGGCAATGAAAATGGAGACTGAGATTACTGCATCATTTTCAGGAACAGTATCATCGGTACAAGTTCAACAAGGCGATAACGTTAAGGTTGGCGATGTGTTGTTGAGATTCGGATAACACAATGGATTTATTAAACACATTGTGGCATTCAACAGGCTTGGCGAACTTTCAAATGGGCCAAGTTATCATGATGTTGGTCGGCATTGGGTTGCTTTATTTGGCAATCGTGAAAAAATTTGAACCATTACTGCTTATGCCAATCGGTTTTGGAGCCATTTTAACCAATATACCCTTGGCCGGCTTCACAGAAGTGGGTGGTTTATTGCATTATATATATTATGCAGGCATCGATACTGGGATCTTTCCCTTATTAATATTTATGGGTGTTGGTGCAATGACTGACTTTGGGGCATTAATTGCAAACCCTAAGATGTTGCTACTCGGTGCGGCGGCCCAATTCGGTATATTTACCACTTTGTTTGGAGCCATTGCACTCAGTTCTTTTCCAGGCATAGATTTCACTATTCAAGATGCATCAGCGATTGCCATTATCGGCGGTGCCGATGGACCAACGGCCATATTTTTGGCATCAAAACTGGCTCCAGACTTGTTGGGAGCCATAGCCGTAGCGGCCTATTCCTATATGGCATTGGTGCCAATCATTCAACCACCAATCATGCGTGCATTGACCACAAAAGAAGAAAGAAAAATTGAAATGGTGCAGTTAAGACATGTGACTAAAGTTGAGAAAATCATCTTTCCTTTAGCAGTATTATTATTGACGGTTTTCTTTTTACCTGCAGCAACACCGTTGGTGGGCATGTTTTGTTTTGGTAACCTCATGCGTGAATCTGGTGTGGTAGATAGACTGAGCTCTACTTCACAAAATGAACTCATTAACATTGTCACAATTTTTCTTGGTCTTGGTGTGGGTTCTAAACTCAGTGCTGACAAATTTCTGAACGTTGAAACATTGGGAATTTTGGGCTTGGGAGCTGTTGCCTTTTCAATTGGAACTGCCACAGGTGTTCTGATGGCAAAACTGATGAACAAATTATCCAAAGACCCGATAAACCCATTGATTGGCGCAGCAGGTGTATCAGCCGTTCCGATGGCTGCGCGTGTTGCCAACAAATTGGGTTTAGAAGCCAATCCACATAACTTTTTACTCATGCATGCCATGGGCCCAAATGTTGCTGGAGTTTTAGGTTCTGCCGTTGCCGCGGGTGTATTGTTGGCTTTGGTTGGCCAGTAAACTGGTGAAAAATTATTTTTGAGGTGAAATAAGGGCCTCAATTTCTTTTATGCCCGCATCGGTTATTGGATAGTAAAATTCTAAGCCTTCTTTTCCATCACTGACTTGATAAAACAATACCCCTAGGTGTGGATGGTCATTTTTATCAACAACCATTTCTTTGGTGTTATCTAATGGACGTATAATTTCATGATAAAAATCACCTGTTATGCGACCTTGGTCCAGTGTTGCAAAACAAATGTGTTCTTCACTTGCTGGCCACGTTTCTTGTGTTGGTACGAATTGCCTGACATCTAATCCATGTTCTTTAAGTGTCGCAACATGTTGTCTTTGTACTTGAGTATAATGTAAATAAGCTTCTTGATTGTTGTCTAAATTTTTTCCAGGACCATAATTGCTCCACATCATAAATGAGAAAAAAGGGGTAAAAACAATCTTTTTAGACAAGTAAAACTCATTGTGTTGTGGCGTTTTCGCCTTGGTTTCAGGGTTTTGGTTAAAAAGAGCCTGTTCTAAAATTTTCCACAGTGGTTCAAAACCTGCCATTTGTAAATGGTTGTGCATCATCGCAGCTAAGTCTAAAACAGTCATAAAATTAACATGCCTGATTTTTAAACCAATGGCTTGTTGTAGCTGTTGCAACAAATCAACAGAACCCATGCCTTTGTGCATGAGTTGCTTTTCAAAGACTTCTTTACTTTCATCATTTTCAGTGATGATGACAAAAGGCATAAGTAGCAACGGTGTCATTTGAGCAGTTTTATTGTGTCTTAAGCCTTTAGGTAGTTTTGACTCATTTGCGCCAATAATTAATTGATTGCGGCGATTGTTCTCACCTTTGAGCGCTGCATTGGCATACTGTCGCAACTGGCTATGAATTGGAAACCCTGGTTGTAGTATTTCACTGCTTTGGTATAAACCACCAACAATGGCATATGTAGAATCATCTAAATTGGGAACAATATTCTGTAACTCTTTTGCTATTTGAATATTCAGTTGTTTGATGACATCTTGTTCTAAAACAAGTTTTGGTTGTGCACCACCATCGAAAAAAGTTTCAATGGTTAACATGCCTTGTAAGCACCTAAAAGTCATATTGAATCCACCTTCTTGTTATTCTTTTTCGTCATCATTTTCATCAGCATCTAAACCAGCCACGCTAGGGTCATTGTACCAAGACATCAATGTGGCTGATAGTTCTGGAACGCCTTCGTTTTTTAATCCAGAGAAGGTTTGAATGGTTGATGTGCGTGAAATATTTGCCATTTCTCGTTTGACTTCTAACAAAGCGGCTTTGCGTTTACCAGATTTAAATTTATCAGATTTGTTTAATAAAACATGTGAATACAAACCGGATTGATCGGCCCAGTGTAAAAACTGTCGATCAAACTCTTTTAAGGGATGACGTATGTCCATCACTATCACAACACCAATGAGGCTTTTTCTTTGCTGTAAATAGATGTTGATTTCATGTTGCCAATGGGCCTTAACTTTTTTAGGCACTTTTGCATATCCGTAACCGGGTAAATCCACCAAGCGCAAGTTATCACCCAAATCAAAACAATTCAACAATTGTGTGCGCCCTGGTGTTTTACTGACTTTAGCCAGTTTCTTATTACCAACCAAGGTATTTAATGTGGTGGATTTACCAGCATTAGATCGCCCAGCAATGGCTATTTCTAATCCTTTGTCATCAGGTAATTGAGAAACCTTATGGGCAGATTTTAGAAACTGTGTACGTGCAAATATATTTTTCATTGTTTTATTATTCAAACCCAATCATAATCGTGTCTTTGTTGATTAAAAACAAAACAAAGTCACCGTAATTGTTAAGTAATGGAGAATTATTGAGTGGCCATTTTAAATCAAAGGGTTAATAAATTCTATTTATCTCAGATTCTTGGCTCATAAACAAAGGCTTCTGTTATAATTCTTCGCTTTTTAAGGAAAAACCTTCAAGAAATGCTTAACCCCCAACAAAATTCAGCTGTTAGTTATTGTGAAGGCCCATTATTGGTCTTGGCTGGTGCTGGTTGTGGAAAAACCCGTGTTATTACTGAAAAAATAGCCCATTTAATGGCATATAAAAGGGTCAGTCATCAGAATATATTTGCCATAACCTTTACCAACAAAGCAGCCAAAGAAATGGCGCAGCGTGCGGCTAAAATGGTCAACTTACCTGAAGGCGAACGCTTGAGTATTTCAACCTTTCATGCCTTGGGTATGCGCATTATTCGTGAAGAAATAACACACACGCCTTATCGTTTTGGCTTTAGTATTTTTGACAGCTCAGAAACCCACAACATAGTTAAAGATTTGTTACCAAAAGGCAGTAATCGCGAACAAATTAACACCATTCAATGGCAAATATCAGCATGGAAGAATGAGGGTTTGAAAGCTGAAGATTTAAACACCCAATTTACATTGGCCGAGCAAGTCTACCAAAAATACCAGCAACGGTTAATCGATTTTAATGCCCTTGATTTTGATGATTTAATCCTGCAGACATTAAATTTACTACAAAACAATGCTGAGGTATTAAATCGATGGCAAGATAAAATGCACTTTGTGTTGGTTGATGAATACCAAGACACCAATGGCAGTCAATATAAGATGCTAAAACAATTGGTTAGCAAACACAGAAACATTATTTGTGTGGGTGATGATGATCAATCTATCTATGGTTGGCGCGGAGCACAAGCAGAAAATTTATCAATATTGAAACAAGATTTTCCAGAATTAAAAGTGGTTAAACTAGAGCAAAATTACCGATCAACTCAAAACATATTGGGAGCAGCTTATGATGTTATTAAGCACAACCCGCATGAATTTGAGAAAAAACTCTGGAGCGATTTGGCCATTGGTGACCTGATTAAAATCAGCAGTTTTAATTCACCAGAAGAAGAATCACTGCAATTATCAGCAGAAATAGATTACCAACGCATACTCAAAAAAAACAATTTTTCTGATTATGCGGTTTTGTACCGTTCAAACCATCAAGCTAAATTGGTAGAACAGGTTTTTCGCAGCAACAATATTCCCTATGTCATGAGTGGTGGCCGATCATTTTTTGATTTTGCTGAAATTAAAGATGTTATGGCATATATTCGTTTGTTATGTAACCCAAAAGATAATTCAGCCTTTTTAAGAATTGTTAATGTGCCAAGGCGTGGTATTGGTTCTTCCTCCTTGGCAAAATTGGCTCAAAATGCAGAGTCACAACACATGGGTTACTTTAAAGCAGCTGGCAATGATTCGATGTTATCTAACCTCCCTGCCCGTGCCGCACAGAAACTAAAAGAGTTTCATGCCAATATTTTAAAACTACAAAAGAAAACTCTGGCTGGAATCAGGGCCGATGCCATTGTAGATGAGTTAATCACTGAAATTGATTATATTGCATGGATTGCTCAAACCAGTAAAGACAAAACAGGCAAGTTTAACCGCACTAAGTTAGTGACAGATTTTCAAAAATGGATGCGTTCTTTTAGCAAGGAAAAAGACATGAACTTGATTGATGCAGCGGCTCAAATTACATTGCAAACCAATAAAGATGACAGCAGTAATGAAGATGCTGTGCAAATGATGACATTACATGCTGCCAAAGGTTTGGAGTTCACCCATGTTTATATGATAGGTGTGGAAGAAGGTATTTTACCCCACAAAAATTCCATTGAAGAAGACACGGTAGAAGAAGAACGTCGACTAATGTATGTAGGCATGACCAGAGCCATGCAAAACTTAAACATCAGCTTTGTTAAAAAACGAAAAAACAGGTTTGCCCAAGATGACACATTGGATGTAGGCCCAAGTCGGTTTTTAGATGAACTACCGGTAAGATACATCAGTGGTTACGGCAAAGTGACTCAGAAAGACAAAGAAGATCAAAGTGTTAGCCGCAAAAGCCATCTTGCAGCCCTTAGGGCAATGTTAGATTAATGACCAAGAGAATGTTTATATAATCAGTATACTGATTCCTTAACTATCATAAATATAAATAATCATAATTACAGAGACATTTGCACACCCCACTTTGGGTTAAAAAACTCGCTATTAGTAAGCTATTAGACTCATTTATTGCCTTGATTGAAGTATTTTTCATTCTTATTTCCACCGTCCCAGAGTTATGCAAAGGTCTCATACATTGTGAATTTAGTGTTGATTAAATAAGTTTTTGTGTTTAAATGTTCTGATGCAAGCTCATTATACCCAAGGGTCAATCTACAAACACATCATCAGCATGTCACTTATGTCAGCTGTTGGTTTGTTGTCAATTTTTATTGTTGATTTAGTCGACCTCTATTTTTTGAGTTTACTCGGTGAAATTGAAATGGCCTCAGCCGTTGGTTTCGCTGGAACCATACTGTTCTTTACCATTGCCATCAGTATCGGATTTATGATCGCCATGGGCGCCTTGGTTGCCAGAGAAATAGGGGCTAAAAATACGGAAGCAGCCAGATATTTCTTTGTTAATATCATGGTGATATGTATAGTTGTCGGTGTTATTGTTGGATTTTTTGTGTGGCTGTATACACCAGAACTATTGGCATTAATGGGAGCCAAAGGGCGCACCCTTGAGCTATCCAGTGCCTATCTGAGCATCATAGTTCCCTCATTGCCTATTTTATGTATTGGTATGGCAGCAACAGGTGCATTGCGTTCTGTAGGTGATGCCAAACAAGGCATGTTTGTAACATTAATAGCCGGTATTGTTAATGCGGTATTGGATCCTATCTTTATATTTGTACTGGATATGGGCATTGAAGGCGCAGCTTGGGCATCTGTTATGGCACGCGTGGCGATGATGTTTTATGCATTGTATTTTGTTATTAAGAAACACAATTTGTTAGTCAAATTCAAGGCATCAAAATTTGTTGAGGACTTATCTGAAATATCAAAAGTTGCCATTCCTGCTATTTTAACCAACATTGCCACACCAATTGGCAATGCTTATATTATGTTTACATTAGCTGATTTTGGTGATTCTGCTGTTGCGGGATATTCAATTATAGGTCGCATTCTGCCTGTTGGGTTCTGTTTGGTTTTCGCCATATCTGGTGCCGTTGGTCCTATCATTGGTCAAAATCATGGCGCAGGATTATATGACCGTGTACGAGAAACAATCAGTAAATCATTTGTAGTTATTGTACTTTACTGTATTTTTATTTCACTTGTTTTATTTGTTATAAAAGACAACATTGTTTCTGTGTTTGGTGTTGATGGAGAGGCGGCAAATTTAATTGTTCTGTTTTGTATTTGGGTGGCAATACTCACCATTTTCCGAGGATTTTTATTTGTTGCCAATGCCAGTTTTAACAATCTAGGTAAAGCCAAATATTCTACCGTGATGAACTTTGGTAAAGCCACATTAGGCACCATTCCTTTTGTTTATTATGGTGCGATGTATTATGGTGCGTTTGGTATTATGCTTTTTGAAGCCATAGGAGCGGTTGTTTTTGGAATCATCAGTTCAATCTTGGCCTTTAGAGTGGTAAAAACCATTGAAGACAATCATATCCCTGCTGTTGATGAAGATAGATCAAAACACATTGCAGAAACCCAGCATTTAGGTTCAACTGCTTCAAGCTTGGCCAGAACTATGGAATGCAACACTTATGAACATGGTTTTTGGAAGAGACAAGTACATAAAATTAGAAAACTGTTTTAATTGTGACTTTTATAATGCTTTGATTTTGAATTAAATCTTTGTTTTGAATATTTTATCCCAAAATGAATTAATGAATCCGAAGTTACCTTTACCAAAACTATGATGTTGTGAGTGAGTATTAGAGTAGTTATTAATTTTAGAAAACCCAATTATACTAGGTTTAAAATGGTAATTAGAATGAATAAAAATAGTAAAAACCATTCCGACGACATGAAAGGTAAGAACTACTCCTAAACTTAGTGGAAAAATCAACATAAATACAGGTGCACTTAATCCAATAAATAACGCTTCAATAGGATGAACGTTATAGGCTGACCATGGAGTTACTCTTATTGATCGGTGATGTACAGCATGAAATTTTAACAATGGTTTTTTGTGTAATAAACGGTGAATAAAATATGAGTAGCTTTCATAAAATAATGTAAAAACAATTGATTGTATAATAAAATCAAGCACAGTTATTGGCCATAAATTGACGTATAACAGCCGAGCTAAAAGACTAGTCAATGCAAATATTATACAAGCTATTATGCCATTTATAAATTCTTGTTTTTTTTGATTAGGTTTAAGTTCTTGAGTGCTAATATAAACGCCAACTTTATATTTTTCTACTAATACAAAAACCAATTTTTCTAAAACTGTAGCTGCGATAATATATATTATCATATTAACTCCCGCAGCAATTATGAATGCCAAAACCCAATGGGTGTTCAACCAATAATCTAAAATATTATTTATATATAACATCGAGTCAAGTATACCTTACCAACCCAACTCCATTTCTTCTACTGTCACCAATAGCAAGTTGCGACTTACCTTTAGATACCGCATTTATGCCTCCAAAATAAAGACTTCTTTGCTGCCATTGGTTAATATTTGAGTAGCGCTTTGCTAAGTTTTGTATGGTAGCTTGGTTTACGCCCTTTTCAATGTCTAATACACCATTTTCATAATGAAAACGCGGTTGATTTATGGCTTTATCTAAGGTTTTATTCTCTGCTATGATTTGCCAAATGACTTGAAACATGGCTGTTTTAATCCGATTAGAACCCCCTGTTCCCAATGCAATGAGATCATCTCTATTTTCGATTATGGTCGGTGACATCATAGATGCCATGCGGCTGTTTTCATCAAAATTAAAAAAACCTTTGGTATTAATGTCTTCTTCACCCAAAAAGTTATTAAGCATGAAGCCACAGTTTGGCACCATATATCCACAACCCTCGCCATTAGAGACTGTTAGGCTAGCCACATTGCCATCTTGATCAATGACGCTCATATGAGATGTGCCTTTTGAAGATTGAAAAACGTTTTGATTTTTAAGTTGATCGGCGTATTCCATGGCCATAATCAGCTTATCGTTGATATCTCGAACTGGGTTTTTCAAAGCATGTTTTAATTGTTCTATAATTAAGTATCCACCAGTAGTCGGTGCGGCATTGGTAATGACTTTCCAATTGTTTATCTCAGCAATTAGTGGCTCCCTAATGCTGACCTGATATGAATCAAAGTCAATTTTGCTTAATAACCCTTTGGATTGAACCATATCAGAAACTATGCTGTTTGCAGGATTACCACAATAAAACCAATCATTTGGCTGTTGTGCAAAATTTACTAGAAAATTTGCTAAATCAGGATTGGCTTTAACATCACCTAGTGTTAGTAATTCTTCATTGTTATTTGAAAAAACGGATTTCGCATAATCAGAATGGTTTATTATTGGCGATAAGATTTGGATTACATCTGCATGTAAAGCATTCACTTCCATGCCTGTTTTGGCTTTTTTAATAGCAGCACTGGCAATTTCAATTAAAGGCAGGCTTCCATAGCTTTCATGAATGGCGAATATTCCTGCGGGAATTCCAGGGGTGGCAGCAGCTGCCATGCCAATATGAAACTCTTGCTGGGTTGTTCCAAAATCCCCTTGAATGGGATAAAAATCCTTATCACCAGTATTTTTTTTATGCGGTGTTTGGGCAAAGAAATCAAATATTTTGGCGGTCTTATTTTTTGGATGAGCCAATAAATACCCGCCTCCACCTGGTGATGATAACAGTGGCTCACATACAAATGACATAAATAGGGCTGCAAGAATGGCATCATAGGCATTACCGCCTTTGTCTAAGATTTCTGCTGCTGCCTGTGTGCTGTGATAATTGCCTGTGGCAATGGTGTAGGATTTTAGCATTCTAAATTAAAAGTCACGGGTCCATCATTAACCAAGCTGATTTGCATATTGGCCGCAAACACACCAGTTTGTATGTTTAAATTTGTGGTTTTGGCTTGTTGTATCATGTATTTGTATAATTCTTCGCTTAATTTTGGATTGGCAGCACTTGAAAAACTGGGACGCAAGCCTTTTTTTGTATTGGCCACTAGAGTAAATTGTGAGACCAAAAGTATTTCGCCATTAATGTCTTCAACAGACAGATTCATTTTACCACCATCGTCAGAAAAGATACGGTAGGAAAGAAGTTTTTTCAACATTCTTTGAGTGCTTTCCTTGGTGTCATTTTTCTCTACACCGACAAAGGCTAAAATGCCTTGTTTTATTTGGCCAACAGCTTTACCTTCCACATCGACACGGGCGTTTTTAACTCTTTGAATAAGTACTTTCATGCAATCATTATAAATTCTTTTAATTGAAATTGAGAGTTTTGTTGAGATTAAATAACAATCATAAAAGAAATGCTATTCACATTATTATTTTTATACGATTGAAATATATGTTTATGTTACAGAGCTGTTACAATCTAATTGTAACAACTCTGTAATAGGTTCTATTCAAATGAGTTTGAAAAAATCACGTCAGATGATGTAATAGTTCCTATGCCTAACCCTTGACTGATCCCAAATAGTTGATCTGTGCTTCGGTTGTTGGTGTTGTCTTCTTCATCAATTCTGATGATACCTCCAGATACAATGTTTGTATTGGTATCAACGGTAGCATCACTAACTTCAACTTGAGTGCCAATAACAATTTGATTAAAAAATTCAATTGAATCAATTGGCATACCATTAATATCAAAAAACACACTGGTATTTGTATCTACCATTACCCCATATATCTCAATCATAGGTGCATTAATTAAAGTAATTTTACCATCAGCATTTACATCTGTTGGATCAGGTTCGTTTCTTTCTCTTACTCTAGTAGCATAGAGGTTTCCTTCGCCATCAGCATAACCTCTGACTTCAACCTGTGTATCTATTCCTAAACCAGATGCCATGATTCCATCTTCGTCTCTTAATTGTGGGGTTGTTAGAATAACTTGACCAAAAAGTTGAATGGATTCATTGTTTATAACATCACCTGGGGATACGGGTTCTTCAAATTTAAACCTAATTTCTTTAAATTTAACTTTTAATGCATCAATTTCAGAAGTGGTGGTATTCATGAGCCCTTCAACTTCTAATTTAGCCCCAACAACGATATCATCTATTTCCCCATTTATATATACTGTTGAAACAGAAACGCTAATCAGCTGGCCAGCAATACTGAATTGATTGTTATTTAAATCTTCAAAATCGACCAACCCTTCCAGAGCAACTGGAATGACATCACCAGGTAAAGTATCAATGTCTTGTGGAACACATTCAATTTCTGTTACAGTTGTCAAATTTGAACCCATTGTAAAATTTACATCAGGCGTTGCTTTAACTTCTACAAATTCACCATTTGCTAATCCTGTTGGGCAGTTATCTTCAACAACGCCACCAATCATAACTACTTGGTTTTGGATATTAAATTGAGCTGCTGATAAGCCAGTAATATAACCAGATAGTTTCCATTCGGTTAATGGGTCATCATCTGATTCAACTCGAGAAGCAATTAATGTTGAATTTGAATCTACAAAGCCACTGATCTTTAACTCATCATTGACTGAGATATCTGTAATGGTTAAATTATCATCAAAAAATGTATCTGCAGTTATTAGTGTATCTATGTTAAATATTCTAAATGGGTCTAAAGATGTTACAGGGCCTTTGTGTGTATTAATAAGGTTGATTTCATCAATTAATCCTTCAGTCATACTTTGATTTACACCTGCACCAATTTGGTATCTGGCTTTAAATCCAGTTCCACCTTGACCTAAAGCAGATGGTATAATTTCTCCATCTAACTTAAAAATGGTGTTTTCATCAATTTGAAAATTTCTGAAATCATTAATTGTTAGCCCAGTCCCGCCTTGGCCTGCAAGGACGGAATTGTCATTATTTTCTGCGGAAATAGTAAAACAAGTAAATAATGATATGGCGAATATTGCGTTTGTTTTAAGTTTCATAATGTTCTCCTAAAGAGTGTGTTTGTTTAATGTGCTTCATTTTTTATCATTTCCTTGATAGTAATAGAGGCCAAGCCCAAGATAAGGAACCAAATCAGAACCATCATCATCAGCATATTGAATCAAATGTTCAAGGTACTCATCTATATCGTTTGCAAGCTTTTGGCTTTTATCTCGAATATAAGATTCTGCAATATTGATCAAAGATTTTGGTAATAATTCATGAACAACTATTCTTTGAAATCGAGGATCTGAATTATCAGGGTTTATATTATGGTCAATGGTTTCTAGTAAGTATTGGGTTGAAACGCCCAAAAAATTTATTTTTTGTAAGTCATTTGGGTCGTTTACTGTGATGTAATAGGGCTTTATTAGTTCTACAGATCCATTGTTTACTTTAATTGAACCGGAAATTAGTAAGTCATCTAAAATGGATCTAAATGTTGCACCTCCAGAATATCTCTCAACTAGGTTTTTAAAGTCTAATTCATCTTTAGATTCTAATGGTATTATTTTTGGCTTATCGTATTGATCAATGTAGTCTTTATCTTCGACCCATCCAGTTAACACCCTGACAGCTCTGTGCCATTTGAATTGGCTGCTAACATTTGAAAATAAATCTAATTTTAATTGGATGTCAACTTGCGTCCTTGAGAGACCGGTTACAACAGATATTCGGGATTTTGTTGGTTGCTTACCATTTATTCCAGAATGATTTTTTGCAACATCCACATATGTCCATTTTAGAACATCACTAACTTCACTGAATGGAATATTCATTCTTAGCATAATTTTGATCAACGGTCTAAAGATTTGTATTAACATCTGTTTTACAGCATTATTTAATTTGTTTTTCATAATAATATATTTGATAATTTCCCAAATAATAACTGATTGTTAGTTTATTTGCAATATATATTGCAAAATATCTATAATAATTCAAACAAACAGTGTATTTTGCAACATATGTTTAATTTTATATCTTATGAAAAACTTAGATTGTAAAGATTAAATCTGAATGAATAAGCACTTAAAACTTAAAAGGCTATCATTTAGTTGGCAATAATAAAAAGCAATATTTAACGCCTCTCACATGTAATTTTGATTCTTTGAGTAAGTAAATTCATTCATTTGTTAATAATTTTTTATAAAAGTGAGAGATTGGTTCGTTTTATTTCATTAGCTAATATGAAAAAAATAACTTACCTGTTTGGTGATTTGAAAAATGAGTTTTGTAGGAAAAACACCTACAAAGGAAAAGTCTTTTACCTATATTTATTTTCTGATAAATACAGATAATGGATACATGGATGCGAGATAAATGATTTATCTCATTATTGCTCTACTCACAACTATCATAAGGCTTGTGGTTGTTGGGTAATTAAGGATTGATAGGATTAGCAACAAATGATCGCGTAGGAAGGCAATTATTTGACAAACGGATTTGTGGCATAAGGATGTGTATTTCGGGGAAAAGGAATGGGTCAGGGAGACCATTTTTAAACCGCTGGGTTAATACCTGGCGGTTTTTTTTATTCCACCAACTATTTTTTGCCAGCTTTATAGTTGCTTTTTGCAACATACATTGAGGCCCTAACTCCCACATACATTGCAAAGCCGATAAAAATCAAATAAACACCCCAATGGTTTAGAAAGTTAGCATTAAATCCATAATCAATGGCTTTGGCATAAGTCCACAACATTGGAACCAACCCAATAATAGCGATGGCCATGGCTGTAAAAGTCAACATTTTAAAGCGGAACATTTTATCTCTGTATTTACGGTACCTAAGTACTTTCAAGCGTTCAAGATCATCACCGCTTTGATTCAAAGAGTATTCACAATGTGGGCACAGCTCTAATTTATCAGAAATTTGATTTTGACAAGATGGACATTTTATTAATGACATAAGATAAATTTGTGTTGTTGACTTGTTTCATTTTAGCAAGTTATGGGCAAAATGGATAATTTTTTAATCTGAGAAAGCTTTTTCATTATTTAAGTATGTGATATAAAATGCCATTTTGGATTTATGCCCTAACGGATGAGTAAAAAATTTGTATCACTTTGTTGAATCATTTTAGTGGTAAAACTACCGAAGAAGAATCCATGCAATTTACCATGGCTGAATGCTCCCATCGCTGTAATATCAATCGCATTTTGCTTTTGATAAGTAGTTAATTGTTCAATGGTGTCTCCAGTTAAAGCTTGAGTGATAATTGAATTGTTAGACTGTGATAAAACCTGCTTGGCTTCATCGGCCAAAGACTCTGCCAGTTTAATGTCACTATTGACACAGACCACATGGATTTCAAGTGATTCTTTATAAATGTTTCCTTGCGTTATCATGCTGATGGCACGTTTGGATGTTGGGCTTCCGTTGTAGGCAAACATCACTTTTGTTGGTGTTGTAAATTCTTTTTGGGCAATAAAAACAGGTGTGTCAGTTGCTCGAATGGATTCTTCAAGATGAAACCCAAGTCCTTTGTCTATTATAGAATGGCTTTTGCCTTTAGAACCTAACATGACAAAAGCTATTTCATCTTTTAAATCTTCAATGGCTTCAGGCAATGTGCCATGTCTGAGTTTAGCCACAACATTATCTATGCCTGCTGCTATGACTTTTTCTTTGGCTGAATTAATCAGTTCCTTGCCTTTTGCGATCAACTGTTTGCTTTCTATGCGCTCTTCATCTGAAAGCTCTTTTAACAATTCACGGCGAATATTGGGGGTAAGATTGCCTTCGTGGTGGGCTTGTTCGCTTTTATGTGAATGTTCAATGATGTGTAATAGTTTTATAGTAAGTCCATTGCTTTTAGCCAACCAAATGGCATATTGCACCAAAGAATCACTGATGGCTGAACCGTCTATTCCGACAAGTATGTATTTTGTGTTGTTCATATTAATGCCCACTCATAAATTTTTCAATGGCATCAGGGTCCTCATGAATGGCAAACTTATCCATCATGGTTTCACTGGCCTTGTTTAAACCGATTATTTTTACATCAGCACCTTCACGGCGTAACTTTATGACCACCTTATCTAAGGCTGCCACCGATGTGATGTCATAAAAATGTGATCGCTTTACATTGATTATTATTTTATCCACAGCTTCTTTAAAGTCAAAGTAAGAAATAAACTTTTCTGATGAGTTAAAGAAAACCTGACCAACCACATGGTAGGTTCTGGTATCGCTATCTTCATCATATTCTGATCGTACAAACATAAACTGGCTGAGTCTCTGTGCCAAAAATAGCGACCCAATTAGTATTCCAGTAAAGACACCATAGGCCAAATTATGGGTCCAAACCACAACAATAACGGTTGCAATCATCACTATGCTTGAGCTTTTCGGGTTGGTTTTTAATTCTTTCACCGATGCCCAGCTAAAGGTTCCGATTGACACCATGATCATCACAGCAACCAATGCTGCCATGGGTACAATTTTCAAAAGATCGCTTAAAAACACCACCAAAATCAACAAAAATACACCGGCAACAACTGTTGATAATCTTCCGCGACCACCCGATTTAATATTAATGATTGATTGTCCAATCATGGCGCAACCTGCCATTCCACCAATTAAGCCAGAACCAATATTGGCAATGCCTTGTCCTTTGCATTCGCGTTTTTTATCACTTTCTGTGTCGGTTAATTCATCAACAACATTAGCAGTCATCAAGGATTCTAATAAACCAACAATGGCAATTGAAATAGAGTATGGCATGATAATTTTTAATGTTTCAAAATTAAAAGGGACATCTGGCCACAAGAATATAGGCAATGTGTCAGGCAATTCACCCATGTCACTTATGGTACGTATGCCCATGCTTTCGTTGCCAAAATAAAAAGCAATAAGTGTAATGGTAATGATGTTGACCAATGGTGATGGTAATATCTTTCCAACAAATGGAACATAGGGAAACAAGTAAATTATGGCTAGGCCAAAGGCAACAAGCGCATACACCTGCCAAGTGACATTGGTTAACTCAGGCAGTTGTGCCATAAAGATTAAGATCGCTAAGGCATTTAAAAAGCCTGTCATAACAGACTTTGATACAAAGCTCATGAATTTATGTAAATTTAAATACCCAGCAATAATTTGTAAAACACCGGCCAATACTGTTGCGGCCAGTAAGTATTGTAAACCGTTGTCCTTAACCAATGTGACCATTAATAAGGCTGTTGCTGCTGTTGCTGCTGAGATCATGCCAGCTCTACCACCCACAAAAGCAATCATAACGGCAATGGCGAAAGAGGCATACAATCCTACTTTCGGATCAACACCCGCAATCACTGAAAACGCAATCGCCTCAGGAATTAATGCCAGTGCCACAACTATTCCAGCCAGTACATCACCTTTGATGTTACCAAACCAGTCACTTTTTGGAGAATACAACATGTTAAAACTCAGAACTCATTAAATGGAGCGCTTTATACCATATATAGATAATACATTATAGTGTTAGGCCACAATGCTGGCTATTTCAATATTTTTATTGATAGAATATTTGTTTTCACGGCATATACGAGTAAAATCTCTGCTTCTATAATTCTTTGAGACGACAATAAAACCATGTTGATTTTTGAGCATTCTAAAGTTGGCCGCCATGCAGCGGCTCAAGCACCGACCCCAACAGATAATCCGGTAAATATACCTAAGGAGTTACAGAGAACTTCTGATTTGGGATTACCACAGGTTTCTGAATTAGACGTAGTCAGACATTACACCCGATTAAGCCAAAAGAATTTTTCTATAGACACCCATTTTTATCCACTGGGTTCATGTACCATGAAATACAATCCACGTGTGTGCAACTCTTTGGCATTGTTAGATGGTTTTATCAATCAACATCCATTGGCACCAATCAGTTTATCTCAAGGTACATTATCTTGTATGTATGATTTACAAGAAATATTACAAGACGTTACAGGCTTAGATGCGGTTTCGTTAACACCAATGGCTGGAGCCCAAGGTGAGTTTTCAGGAATTGCCATGATCAAAGCCTATCACGAAGACCGTGGCGATGTTGAGCGCAATGAAATTATTGTTCCAGATGCGGCCCATGGGACCAACCCCGCAACAGCGATTATGTGTGGCTACAAAGTCAAAGAAATAAGAACCAATCGCGAAGGCAATATAAACATTCATGACTTAATACCTTTATTGGGCCCCCAAACGGCAGGTATCATGCTAACCAACCCATCAACTCTGGGTGTGTTTGAACCCAATATTATGGAAATTTCTAAATTGGTTCATGAAGCTGGTGGCCTACTTTATTATGATGGAGCAAATTTGAATGCTATTTTAGGTAAGGTAAGACCTGGTGACATGGATTTTGATGTGATTCACATGAATTTACACAAAACGTTTTCAACACCTCATGGCGGTGGCGGTCCTGGTTCAGGTGCCATTGGTGTGGGCAAAAGATTGGTGCCGTACATGCCAACACCTTATATTGGCAAAGATGATTCTGGTTATCATTACGTGAACAAACAACAAGCCCCAAAAACCATAGGAAGATTATCGGCCTTTGCTGGTAATATGGGTGTTAATTTAAGGGCTTATATTTATGCCTTGATGTTGGGCAAAGAAGGCATGCCGCGCATAGCAGAATTTGCCACATTAAACGCCAATTATTTAATGAAAGAGTTAGAACGCATTGGCTTTGATTTGGCTTTTCCTACCCGTCGAGCGAGCCACGAGTTTATCGTCACATTAAAGAAACAAGCCAAAGAACATAGTTTAACTGCCACTGATGTCGCCAAGCGATTGTTAGATTATGGCATGCATGCACCGACAATCTATTTCCCATTATTGGTGGCTGAGTGTATGTTGATTGAACCAACAGAAACAGAATCTAAACAAACCATAGATAAGTTTATCGTGGCAATGGGTGATATTCTAAGGCAAGCAAAGGAAGACATTGGTGTGATAAAATCAGCACCTCATACTGCTCCAAACAGAAGATTGGATGATGCCAAGGCGGTTAAACAACCCAATCTTGTTTGGCAAGGTTAGACCAAGTAATAGCAATGGCAAGTAACGAACGCAGAGGCATAAAACAAATCATAAATGCAGGAAAGTGGTCCATGCAAGGACTAAAGGCCACTTTTAAGCACGAAGCCTCGTTTCGTTTAGAGTTTTATTTAGCGGTTATATTGCTGCCCATCGCGATTTATATTTCGCAATCGGCCATGCAATTATTATTGCTACTTTCTTGTATTGTATTTGTACTCATCTTAGAAATCATCAATTCAGCCATAGAAGCTGTGGTTGATATGGTTTGCGGTGAAAAATACCATGATTTGGCCAAACGCGCCAAAGACATGGGTTCAGCAGCGGTTTTCTTAGGGCAAATGTTGGTACTTGGAACTTGGGGCACGGTTGTATATATTAATTATTTATAAGAGAGTTAAGTTAAACTCTCTTATAAAAACTTATGTTTAAAACTTATTCAAAAGGATTCTGAATAATGATGTTCTCATTTCTATCTGGACCTGTTGAAATCATGTGTACGGGTTTTCCTGTGTAATCTTCAATCACATCAATTAAGGCTTGTGCTTGTTGAGGCAAATTATTTTTGTCGGTCATGCCGCGGGTTTCACTCATCCATCCTGGCATGCTTTGGTAAACTGGCTCAATTTTTTCCCAACTTTCTGCTGATGCCGGAAAAGTATTGGTTTCTTGACCATCAACTTTATAAGCAGTACATACCTTGATGGAAGCAAAAGTATCAAGAACATCAAGCTTTGTCACACAAATACCTGTGACGCCGTTTAATTGGTTAATGCGTTTTAGTGATACCAAATCTAACCAACCACAGCGTCTTGGACGGCCAGTTGTTGCGCCAAATTCGACGCCATTTTTTGCCATCATTGCGCCATCATCATCAAACAACTCTGTAGGAAACGGTCCAGATCCCACACGTGTGGTGTAAGCTTTGGTAATTCCCAGAACATAATCGATGTCAGTGACACCCAAGCCTGTGCCTGATGAAGCAGCGCCAGCGGTGGTGTTGGATGATGTCACAAATGGATAAGTACCATGATCAACGTCTAACAAAGATCCTTGTGCGCCCTCTAGCAAAATTGATTTTCCTTGTGCTTGAAGCGCATGTAAATCTGCAGTCACATCGGCATTCATTTGTTTTAATTGCTTTCCGTAATCTAAAGCTTGTTGATATACGGTTTCGAGATCCAGCGCCTCGTGTTTGAAATAATGTTCAATAACAAAATTGTGATAAGACATTGTTTCAGTCAATTTGTCTTTTAATCTTTGCGGATCAAACAAATCACCAAATCGAATACTGCGTCTTGCCACTTTGTCTTCGTAAGCCGGCCCAATGCCACGCCCAGTTGTGCCAATGGCTTTTCCGCCTTTGGCTTTTTCGCGCAATTGATCTAGTACGATGTGGTATGGCATAATCATCGGAGCAGCAGATGATATTTTTAAGCGAGACTTGACATCTACACCAGCTGCTTCTAATTGCGTAATTTCTTTTAACAATGCGGCAGGTTCAACCACTACGCCGTTACCAATATAACAATCAACACCTTCACGTAATATACCAGAAGGCACTAAGTGAAGGACGGTTTTGTGGCCATTAATGATTAATGTGTGACCAGCATTGTGCCCACCCTGAAAGCGCACAACTGCATCGGCTTTATCGGTTAATAAATCAACGATTTTGCCTTTGCCTTCATCGCCCCATTGTGTTCCTAAAACAACTGCATTTTTTTTCATTTATATGAGTCCGTATTAATTTATTGTGGTTTGTTAGAATTAAAATGTTTGAAAAACTCTGATTTTGGATCAAGAACCATCATGTTGTTTGATCCTTCGAAACTGTTTCTATACGCTTCAAGGCTACGTAAAAAAGAGTAAAGATCTTGATTTTTTGTATAAGCCTCTGCGTATGTTTTGGTAGCTGTTGCATCGCCTTGGCCTTTTAGTAACGCACCTGTTTTTGTGGCTTCAGCAACCAGTATACGAATTTGTTTATCAGTATTTGCACGAATATTAACGGCTTCTTTTTGACCAGTAGATCTGTGTTCGGCTGCTTCTGCCGCACGTTCAGATCGCATTCTGTCAAACACTGATTCGCTGACGGCACCATTTAAATTAATCCTTTTGATTCTGACATCAACTATTTCTATGCCAAAATCTTCAGCAATGGGTTTTGTCTTGTCTTGAACAGATGCAACCAGTTCTAGTCTTTGAGTAGATATAACTTGTTGTAATGTTCTGTTTGAAAACTCCTCAGATAAGGCATTTTTCATGACATCGCTTAACCGCCTTTCAGCATCGATAATTAGCCCGTTAAATGTAGTATAATAAGTGACTACATCTTTAATTTTCCATTTAACAAAGTAATCCACTTCTAAATACTCTTTATCAGTATTCAAAATTGATTCAGGTTTATTATCAAGGGTTTGAATTCGCGAATCAAAAGTCTTTATTTCATTAACAAAAGGAATCTTCCATTGCAAACCAGGCGTGTAATCAGCCTTGACAACTTTACCAATTTTTAATTTAATAGCCAATTCTTTTTCATTGACTGTAAAAGTAAATGTTTTAAAGCCGATGATACTTAAAATAATTAATATCAATAGTATGGGTAATTTATTGCTCATGATTATCGCCCTCTGCCTACACGGCTACTTGAGCTGCGTTTGCTGTTGTTTTCATTTTTTGAATATTTTGAACTGTTGGGAAGCGTGACCGTTGACGTGCCTAAATACATAGGCTCAGTATTGGTACTCTTGCTGTTTTTTAACATTTGATCTAAAGGCAAATACATCATGTTGTTACTGCTTTCAGAATCCATCAATACTTTTGAAGTATTGGCAAAAACTTGTTCCATGGTATCTAAATATAACCGTTCTTTTGTTACTTCAGGTGCCAGTTCATATTGAGTTCTGACCAAATCAAATTGTTGTGATTCACCTTCAGCTTTTGCAATGATGGCCTCTTTGTAAGCTTCTGCTTCTTGGATGATTTTTAATGCATCACCTTCTGCCAATGGAATTTCTTTATTGGCATATTCGTTGGCTTCATTGATAAAAGTTTTGGCATCTTCTCGGGCTTTTACCACATCATCAAAAGCGGCTTTCACCTGTGCAGGAGGGTGAATCTCCTTAATATTAAAATTAGTGACTAAAATCCCAGAAGAATATTGATTTAACATGGCTTGTAATTCTTCAACAATTTCTTCAATCTTGGTTGTCCTGTTTTCATTGATTAAGTGACTCATGGTGTTTATGCCTACAACTTGTCTTACAGCACTCTCAGCCGCATGTTTAACAGTTGCATCAGGGCCTTTAAGGGCGAATAAATAATCTGTCACATTGTCTTCTAAGATTCTGTATTGAATATCAAACTCTATAAAAATTAAATTTTTATCTTCTGTTAGCATTTCACCGTCGCCGCCTACGGAGTAGATCTTTTGAATGTCTACTTTATAGACTTCAGAGATGGGTTTAGGCCAGGTGAAGTTTAGCCCAGGCTGCATAATTGTTTCTGATTGCTTACCAAATACCAATACAACCCCACGTTCAGAGGGGCCAATCTTATGGGCAGAGGTATACAATAGATAACCAACAATTACCATTAGTATTAATACAATAGGTACAGCAGCAGAACCATTGTTGTTTCCACCTTCTATTCCAAATGCTTTTTTAACCTTGTTAAAAAAACCAGTAATCATTTGCTCAAGATCAGGCGGCTTGTTGCCACCAGAACCCCAAGGGTCATTGGGTTTTTTATCACCGTTACCTTGATTGTTATTGTCTTTATTTCCGCCAGGTTCGTTCCAGGCCATAATAGTCTCCAAAGTGTTATAATAGTTGGTGAACAAATTGTCCACATTCATCGTTTCTAGCTGCAATTTTATTCCATTTTTCAGGAGGCAGTTCTACTTTTAATGACCAGCTGTTATCATCGTTAAAAGATTCTTCTCGAACGGCTTCCATCTCATAGAATAAAGCCCTCAATTTACCCATATGGGCGGGTAACTGAATATCCTTTTGTACATGGGTACGATTGAAGCGTTCTTCAATGGCTTTTAAAAACTTTTCTACCCCTTCGCCTGTTTCAGCAGACAGCCAACATTGGGTTACAAATTCCTCATTGTTGCTATTGGCTTGTCTATGTACTCTGGCTTCAACCCCTGATAAATCAATTTTGTTGTAGACCTCAAGCACGGGTATTTTATCAGCCTTGATTTGTTTTAACACGGATTTCACTTCATTTATGTGCTCATCTTGTTCTGGGTTGCTTGAATCAATCACATGGATTAATAAATCGGCCTCAATGGCTTCTTGTAATGTGGCTTGAAAGGCAGCGACCAAATCATGTGGTAAGTCACGAACAAAACCTACTGTGTCACTGGCAACAACTTGCGTGCCTTGAATACCAGGAAGTTTTCTCACAGTTGGATCCAGTGTTGCAAATAATTGGTCTGCTGCATAAACTTTGGATTCTGTTAATCGATTAAACAGAGTTGATTTACCGGCATTGGTATAGCCAACAAAAGCCAACATTTTAGTACCGCTTTGTTTTCGACTGTTTCTGCCTTGTTCGCGTTGTTTGACAACTTTGTTAAGTTTGTTTTTTAATTTTTTTACCCGAATGGCCAATAAACGCCTGTCTGTTTCTAACTGGGTTTCCCCTGGACCACGCATACCAATGCCGCCTTTTTGGCGTTCTAAATGGGTCCATCCACGCACTAAACGGGTAGCCAAGTGTCGCAATTGTGCCAGTTCTACTTGTAACATGCCCTCATATGAGCGCGCACGTTGAGAGAATATGTCTAATATTAACGATGTTCTGTCTAAGACACGGCATTGGCACAAAGATTCAAGATTTCTTTCTTGTACTGGACTGAGAGGAACATCAACCAAGACCAAATCAGCAGAATGTTGTGCAACTGTTTCGGCTACTTTATCGGCGTTACCTGAGCCGATAAAAAACTTGGCTTCTGGAAATTTTCTGGAGGTAATAAGGGTGTCAAAAATTTGTGCACCTGCAGACAGTGCCAATTCACTAAATTCGGATACTTTTTCTTTGTGTCCTAGCCCTGTGACTGGACAGACCAATATGGCTCGGTTGCCTTTTTTACTGCGTTCTTGATCTAACAATAGATGTGTGTGTTATTTAAAGCATGCATTATAACCTGCATGTTTCATTCTAGAATAGAGATTTGGGAAAAAAGGACAAGTGTTTTGCCCTTTTCGGTTTGAGCCATATTCAAGACCACGTTTTAGTGGTGAATATACTTTATTTAATCATTTTCAAAATTTTGTGTATTGACACTTTTTGATGGCACAATGGTTGATATAGCATGCTTATAAACCATTTGATTTGTGTTGTTGTTTAGAACAATCACAAATTGATCAAAAGACTCTATAACGCCTTGTAATTTTATGCCGTTTATTAGAAAGATTGATACCGGGATTTTGTCTTTTCTTAGGGTATTTAAAAATGGATCTTGAAGAGATGTTCCTTTAGCCATGATGTTTTCTCCAGAGTTTTATTATTATTAATCGGATAATAGCACACATTTTGTGTAATTTTTGTGAATTGGTTAAATGTTACAATTATTTACGATTACATTAATCACTTGCGTCCAAATAAACTTTTCCAAACAGCGTTAATGACCTTGGTACCAAAGCGTCTGGCGGCTGTTTTTCCTGCAGCTTCCCAAACCGTGTCCTTACTGCTAGATCTCTTTTTGGTGCTTCTGTATGACTTTTGTTTTTCCTTTTCTTTTTGTAACTCAATTTCAGCTTTTAACTTTTGATCTTCTATTTGTTTTTGGCGCTTCTGTAATTTCTCAAAAGCCGATTCTTTATCTAAATCTTGATCATATTTTGATCCAATTGGAGACCGTGCCATGACTTGTTTACGTTCACTGTCAGTGGCGGCCCCCATGCGACATCTTGGAGGCGCAATTTTTACTCTGTCAACAACCGATGGCGCACCATCGGCATCAAGTGTAGATACCAAGGCCTCTCCAACACCTAACTGAGTAATAACATCGCCCGTGTCAAAATTTGGATTGGGCCTAAAACTGTCAGCTGCCGCTTTGATTATCTTTTTATCTTTGGGTGTGTAAGAACGCAAAGCATGTTGAACTTTGTTTGCCAATTGCCCCAATATGGTTTCAGGAACATCGCCTGGTGACTGGGTACAAAAATAAATCCCCACACCTTTTGAGCGAACCAATCGTGCCACTTGTTCCACTTTTTTCAATAGGGCTCTTGGCGCATCATCAAAAATCAGGTGGGCTTCATCAAAAAACAAGATCAACTTGGGTAATTGTTGATCACCTACCTCAGGCAATGATTCAAACAATTCAGTCATTAACCAGAGCATAAATGTGGCATACATTTGTGGATTTTGAATTAAATCACGAGAATCCATGATGTTAATGATGCCATTGCCAGATAAATCCTGTTTCATGAAGTCAGACAATTCAATCGCTGGCTCGCCCAATAATTTATCAACGCCTTGTTGTTCTAGTTTTAACAATCTTCTTTGGATTGCACCAATAGATGCGCTGGTAACACGGCCATATTTGTTGGAAACATCTTTGTGGTTATCGCCCATATAATTGAGCAATTGTTGTAGATCTTTTAAGTCTAATAAAGCCAGCTTTTCTTCTTGGGCCATTTTAAAACCAACATTTAACACGCCTTCTTGCACATCAGACAATTCCAAAAAACGCCCCAATAACATCGGCCCCAATTCAATTAATGTGGTACGCACTGGGTGACCATACTTGCGGTAAATGTCCCAAAAAACTGTTGGAGACCCTTCGAATGCATAATCTTTTACATCTAATTTGTTGGCTCTTTCGACTAGTTTTTCTTTGGTTTTACCAGCTTGTGACAAGCCTGACACATCACCTTTTACATCGGTGACAAAGACTGGTACACCCAAGCGTGAAAAGTTTTCAGCTAAGACTTGTACGGTCACTGTCTTTCCTGTGCCTGTGGCACCTGTAATTAATCCGTGGCGGTTGGCAAAATGCCCTAAAATTTGTGCAGGATTTTCGCCTTTACCAAAATGTAACTTTACTGTTTCAAAATCTTCTGCCATGTTTATGCTCCAAATCTCTTGCTAATCCAATTATACATGGCACTCATGCCCAAAGCATCGCCACCTGTTTTATGTCCAGTTCGTCCATTTGACCAACCAAAGGTATCAATGTGAACCCAAGGAATATCATCGCCGACAAATTCTTGTAAAAATAAGGCTGCGGTAATACACCCGCCCATTGGCACAGATCCTGTGTTTCTTAAGTCCGCAATGTCTGGCACTATTTGTGCTTTATATGGGGCGTATAGAGGCAACGGCCACATCGGGTCAAAAACTTCATTAGAACAGGCCATGATTTCGGTATTAAAGTGTTGTTCATTACTGAAAAACGGGGGCAAATCTGCGCCCATTGCTGTTCTTGCCGCTCCTGTTAAGGTAGCAAAATCTACGATCAATTCAGGATTAAATTCACTGGCATAAGTTAGCGCATCAGATAAAACCATGCGGCCTTCAGCATCGGTATGGCCAATTTCAACAGTCAAGCCTTTGCGGGTTTCGACAATATCTCCTTGGCGGTGCGCGTTACCAGCTATGGCATTTTCAACTGCAGAAATTAACACTTTGAGGCGAACTGGTAAGTTTAAACGCATAATCATTTGTGCCAAACCCAAAACATGGGCAGCACCACCCATGTCTTTTTTCATGTTGCGCATGCTTGTTGCTGGCTTGACATTGTTGCCACCGGTATCAAAACAAACGCCTTTACCGACCAAGCAAACCAAAGGGTCATTGGCTTTGCCCCAATCTAACTTGAGCAATCTTGGCTCTTTAAATGATGCTCTCCCTACTAAATGAATAGCTGGGAAATTTTGTTTAAGTAAATCTTCACCAACAACTTCACTGTATTGTGCTCCATGTCTTTCAGCCATGCTGGCTGTTTCAATGGCCAATTCGGTTGGTCCCATGTCATCTGCTGGAGTGTTGATTAAATCTCTGACTAAGGTGGTTGAATTGACGGTTTCAATTGCTCCTGCATATTTTGAGTTTAAGTGTTCTACAGTTAAAGTGGCTGGCGGTTTATTGTTTTTCTTGTAGCGGTCAAAATAATAGGCGCCCATTCCCCAACCTACGATACAGGCATGAATTAAATCAGCATCATCAGATTCTAAATGATAATTGCCAAAGGGCAAATCATTGGGTAATTTTGCAAAATCATGTAAGTCATAAGTGCCAGATGTGATGCAGACAATTGTATTAAGCTCACCCGAGCTGTTCAAAACACATAAACTAGATCCGATATTTTTTCCAAAACCATACAAAGCTGCTGTATTTTGAGTAGTTGCGTCTTGATTTTCTACCCATAAATTATAATTGTCTTTGGTGACAGGAATTATGGCTATTGAATTTGAATTGTTTTGATCGATTATATGTGCTGACATAAGATTGAGTACAGTTAAAAAACAGTATTATAACAGTCATTCTTGAACGGATTGTAATTTTATGTCAACTACAAAGCCATTTTTTAATCAGCTTTATATAACAGTGTAAAAACGTTATTATTTGGTGGGGATAATCAGCTGTGGATCCAATCTTGTTTTGCCCAAGTTCATTCGCCAATCTAAATGCGGACCTGTGGCACGACCAGTCATGCCTATTTCACCAATTTTTTCACCTTGTTCAACACGTGAGCCAGCTTCTATATTGACTTGAGATAGGTGCATAAAAGTGGTGGTTAAACCATAGCCGTGATCAATAATAATGGTTCCACCTGTATAATACATGCCAGTTTCTGCCATGCGTACTATTCCAGAAGCGGGAGAAACAACCTCTGTGCCAGTCTTGTTGGCGATGTCCATGCCATAATGTGGACGTTTTGGTTCACCATTTAAGATGCGTCTTGATCCATAAACACCACTGACCCGACCGTTACTTGGCCAGATAAATTGTTGTAAAAAGTCTTCACGTTTGTCATAAAAAGAACGGGCTTTGGCGACTTTGACATTGTCACTTTTTATTTGAGCATAAACCTCGGGTTGTGGGTTGACCTTGCTTGGAGGCAATCCATCAATCACTTCGGTAGGAAACTCACGGGTCGTCACATCAATGGTGGCTTTATATTTTACTCCATCAAAAGTGATATTGAGTTGTATCGGTTTTTCATCAAAACGACCAAAACCAAACATAAAATAACCTTCTGTTGTCGTCTCTGTTTTTGCACCATTAACCAAAACAGACGCAGTCTTGTTGGTTTGTGCAATAATTAAACCCCCTTGTGTGGGTTTGCCCTTTAAGTTAAGAAAATAATCTTCAGCAAAACCTGAAAAGGATAATAATAAGAGCGTGGTTAATAATGTTTTCATATTGGGATAGATTGTACTGTTTTTTAAAGTTCAGTAACATTATAAACACAAACTGTATCTAATAAACTAACTAATAATTTAAATCACCTTAAAGACAATGAATTATAATAAAAACCTCCGTAGGGTGTACCCCTTGTGGGTACCCGTTTACCAACACATATTTAATTAAATTTAAAATGATGGATTTGATTCTGGCTGATTTTCATAATTGTATTGTTTGCGAGATAACTGGTTGAAGGCGCCCACAAGGGACGCACACTACAGGGATTTATCAAAATCTAAATGAGGAATTTACAAAAAGTGAAGTTCAAGCTGATCAAGGTGAATTTGTAGATTATAGTCTTAATGGATTGATTGCCGAAATGGATGCTGACTATGAATCAAACAAACATTAATGAACCTATTTTAATCTAGATTTACAACAAAACCTCCGTAGGGTGTGCCCCTTGTGGGTACCCGTTTACCAACACATATTTAATTAAATTTAAAATAATGGATTTGATTCTGGCTGATTTTCATAATTGTATTGTTTGCGAGATAACTGGTTGAAGGCACCCACAAGGGACGCACACTACATTTGCCTAGTATCTAACATTTCTTGTTTAATAAGTTCTCTGGTATTATAAAATTTTAAATAGAGTCAAACAAAGTTATGAAAAAGTTACCATTAAAATCAATCATCCAAATAATATCGCATAATGAGCGATAATATTATTTAGAACGCATCAACAATGGGAAGGAAAAATACACACAAGATTTGGGTTGCCAAGCATAGAGAAGAGTTAATTAAATGTGCAGTACCTATGGCGATCTTTGAGAATCAAATAGCTTGGAAATTTTTCCTAGAGGATGGGCCGTTTTCAGCAACGTCAGATGTACCGTATAACCTAGATGTAGAGGTGTTGTCGCATAAAGATGCCTCGAATCTAGTAAGACTATTAGCATCGCTTTATCCTGAACGATACGAATCTGGGATATCACAAAATCGTGCCATCAATAGAATCGAATACATTCTTCATCAAGGGCCACATGCCCCTGATCTATAGTGTTCAAATCTAAAAAAGATAAACCATTAACAACCCAACAAACAAACCGACTCAACAGCAATCC
>Ga0316204_10003312_pt1 | contig 32786 bp, 27 predicted proteins | sample 6monrhotite_MG_2_FD_205661 | JGI IMG/M metagenome (GOLD analysis project Ga0316204, IMG submission 205661) | Microbial mat bacterial communities from mineral coupon in-situ incubated in ocean water Damariscotta River, Maine, United States -... | ecosystem: Environmental > Aquatic > Marine >... | reverse complement strand
AAATAATTTCTCGAATCACTACGGGACAAGCATCAGCATCAACCCAAATCTTCACGGTTGTAACACCGCTACTATTTTAGCAATGACTTCATCCTGTTCTGATTCTGTCATATGGGCATAAAGAGGAATACTAATAGCATCTTGATAATATAACTCAGCTTCCGGAAACTGACCCACTTTGAAACCAAGTTTTCTATAGTAAGGTTGAATATGTATGGGAATGTAATGCAAATTAACACCAACACCATTGGCGCGTAACTGATCAAATACTTCTGGATGCGTTTTATTTAACTCAGATAACCTCAATCGAATAATATACAGATGACGAGCACTAATTCGTTCATCATCGATAAGTGGTAGTTTTATAGGTAACCCACTGAGCGCTTTGTCGTATCTTAATGACAAATCATTCCTAGCTTCAACAAATTCATCAAGGCGTTGTAACTGACTTAATCCCAAAGCACCTTGAATATCGCTCATTCGATAATTATAGCCAAGAGTAATCTGTTGGTAATACCAGGCACCATGTGATTCTTCGGTCATGAGTTCTTCATCTCTGGTGACACCATGACTTCTAAATAACTGCAATTGCTCGGCAAGTTTTGGGTCGTTGGTAGTGACCATCCCACCTTCAGCAGAAGTGATTATCTTAACGGGGTGAAAGCTAAATATGGCCATATCAGAAAATTGGCAATCACCCACTTTACGACCATGATAACTGGCACCAATGGCATGGGAGGCGTCTTCGATTACTGCAAAGCCGTATTGATCGGCGAGTTGACTGATGGCTTCCATATCACAACTCAAACCAGACATATGAACCGCAATAACTGCCTTTGGAAGTTCGCCATTTTTGTTCGCTTGAATTAATTTCTTTTCTAATTCTGAAACACTGAGGTTATAAGTATTTGAGTCTATATCAACAAAGTCGATTTCTGCGCCACAATATAAAACACAATTGGCACTAGCAACAAATGATATAGGTGAAGTCCATACCACATCACCCTCTCCGATTCCCAATGCTAAACAAGCAATGTGTAGTGCTGAGGTGGCACTATTGACAGCCACAGCATAGTTAGCACCACAGTAATCAGCAATTCCCTGTTCAAATTCTGGTACCTTGGGGCCCTGTGTTAAAAAATCAGAACCAAGTACTTCGAGGACGGCGTCTACGTCAGCCTGATTTATGTGTTGTTTACCGTATGGAATCATTGATCAAGACTTTTATCCATGGAACGAATTTCATCGACTGAAAGAAAATGTTTATTTGTTCCAGAGTTATATTCAAAACCTTGCTCGACTGGCTTACCCTTCTCACCGAGTTTATTCACTTTAAAATCACCTGCGGCCCGATAAAATTTGATTGTTGGTCGTATCAAATAATGATCATCAAACTCAATGGTTAAATGTGAATCATCACTGGGACACATTATTTCATTAAGCTTCTCACCAGGGCGTATTCCAATCACATTAATGGGTAAATCTGGTGCATAGGCCTTGGCCAAATCCATAATTCTGACAGATGGTAATTTAGGCACAAATAGTTCGCCACCCTGCATTCGCTCAAACTTTTTTAATACGAAATTTACACCCTGTTGGATGGTAATCCAAAACCTCGTCATGTCCTTATGCGTAATTGGTAGAGAGCTCGCACCTTCTGCAATCAACTGTTTGAAAAAGGGCACTACCGAGCCACGAGAGCCAACCACATTTCCGTATCGAACAACTGAAAAACGTGTTTCTCCCTGGCCAACCATGTTATTTGCCGCTATAAATAATTTATCTGAGGCTAACTTACTCGCTCCATAAAGATTTATGGGATTTGCCGCCTTATCCGTTGAGAGTGCAATAACACGAGTAACTTTTTGATTAATAGCAGCCTTAATCACATTTTCTGCGCCATAAACATTGGTCTTAATGCATTCCATTGGATTATATTCAGCAGCAGGGACTTGCTTTAACGCAGCAGCATGTATGACATAATCAACGTCTCTCATCGCTTGATTTAATCTGTCAGGATCGCGTACATCACCAATAAAATAGCGCATACAGTCTGCATTGAAACGCTGTTGCATTTCATACTGCTTAAGTTCATCGCGCGAAAAAATAATTATGCGCCGAGGTAGATAACGCTCGAGCATGGTGCGGGTGATGGACTGACCGAATGAGCCAGTACCACCAGTAATCAGAATACTTTTATTATTAAACATGTTCAGGCTCTATGTATTGAATTCATAAAGGCTAACCTGAACAGGTCACGACCAAATATAGCCGTGACCAGCAAGACTAATACTTGTAAGAATCGACCTTGTAGGGTCCATTAACATCTACATGAATATAATCTGCTTGTTCTTGTGTCAACCTTGTAACTACACCACCGAAGCCTGCAACCATATGTGCGGCCACTTCTTCGTCTAGCTTTTTAGGCAATACTTCTAATGTAATCGTATCATTTGGGTTATCGGCATATTTTCTTTCATATAAATATACTTGTGCCAACACCTGATTTGCAAAGGAACCATCCATAATACGTGATGGGTGGCCTGTTGCATTACCTAAGTTAACCAGTCGACCTTCAGAAAGCAATAGTAAATGATCATTTGTCGCCTTATCACGATAAATCATATGAACCTGAGGCTTTACTTCTTCCCACTCCCAATTTTCACGCATATAGGCCGTATCAATTTCATTATCAAAGTGACCGATATTACATACCAACGCACCTGACTTTAAGCTTCTTAACATCGGCGCATCACAGACATTGTAGTTACCCGTGGTGGTTACGACTAAATCAATGTTACCCATTATTGCTGAATCAATGGCTGAGTCGGTACCGTCATTAAGTCCATTTTTATAGGGTGATACCACTTCAAATCCATCCATACAGGCTTGCATAGCACAGATTGGATCGATTTCTGAAATCTTAACAATCATGCCTTCCTGACGTAATGATTGTGAAGAACCTTTACCTACATCACCATAGCCAATGACTAGCGCTTTTTTGCCAGCAAGAAGGTGATCCGTGCCACGCTTTATGGCATCGTTTAATGAGTGGCGACAACCATATTTATTGTCATTTTTTGACTTAGTCACTGAGTCATTAACATTTACCGCGGGTACTTTAAGTGTGCCATTGTCTAGCATTTCTTGTAATCGGTGCACACCGGTTGTTGTCTCTTCGGTAATACCATGAACATTTTCAAGAACCTGAGGATATTGATTATGCAGCATTAAGGTAAGATCACCTCCATCATCAAGAACCATGTTTGCTTCCCATGGTTGGCCGTCTTTTAAAATTGTTTGCTCAAGACACCAGTCATACTCTTCTTCAGTTTCACCCTTCCAAGCAAACACAGGTACACCAGCAGCTGCAATTGCAGCGGCGGCATGATCCTGAGTAGAAAATATATTACATGAAGACCAACGTACCTCTGCACCCAACATGATAAGCGTTTCAATCAACACACCAGTTTGAATGGTCATGTGGATACAGCCTAAAATCTTAGCGCCAGCCAACGGTTGGCTACCCTTGTATTTAGCACGCATAGCCATTAACGCAGGCATTTCAGTTTCTGCAATGGCTAATTCTCTACGACCCCAGTCTGCTAGACTAATATCGGCTACCTTGTAATCGGTTGTCATTTTTTACTAATCCTCAAATTATAATGCTGCTTTCAGGAGATTAACTTTGTCAGTTTTCTCCCAGCTAAACTCGTCTCTACCAAAGTGGCCATATGCAGCAGTAGCCCTGTAAATAGGACGTTTAAGATCTAACATTTCAATAATACCCTTTGGTCTTAGATCAAAATGCTCTCGAACAAGTGCCACAATATCTTCATTAGAGAGTACACCTGTACCAAATGTGTTGATTGAAATTGAAGTTGGCTCAGCAACACCAATGGCGTAAGAAAGTTGAATCTCACATCGGTCAGCAAGTCCAGCTGCAACGATATTCTTTGCCACATAACGTCCTGCATAGGCTGCTGAACGATCGACCTTTGATGGATCTTTTCCTGAGAAAGCTCCGCCGCCATGTCGTGCTGTACCGCCATAGGTATCAACGATAATCTTACGACCCGTTAAGCCACAATCACCAACTGGACCGCCAATAACAAATTTACCCGTGGGATTAATATGATATTGTGTTCCTGAATGTAGCCAAGCTTCTGGTAGGATTGGTTTGATAATGTCTTCCATAACAGCTTCTTGTATATCTGTTAATGAAATATCTGGATCATGCTGTGTTGATAACACTACTGCATCGACAGCTATCGGCCTACCATTCTCATAGCGCATACTAAGCTGACTCTTGGCATCAGGTCGCATCCACGGATGCTGGCCGGATTTTCTTAATTCTGATTGTCTCTTTACCAACAGGTGAGAGTACTGAATTGGTGCAGGCATTAACACATCTGTTTCATTGGTTGCATAACCAAACATTAAACCTTGGTCGCCAGCACCCTGTTCTTTATCAGAGCCTTCATCAACTCCCATAGCGATATCAGATGATTGTTTACCTATGGCATTTATTACGGCACAACTATTGCCATCAAAACCAACATCTGAGGAGTTATAGCCTATATCTAAGATGACTTCACGTATGAGCTCTTCTAAATCAACATAGGTATTGGTTGTCATTTCACCTGCGACGATTGCCATGCCTGTCTTGACCATTGTTTCGACAGCGATTCTGGCATTAGGATCATCCTTAATTACCGCATCAACTACTGCATCGGAAATCTGATCAGCCATCTTATCTGGATGACCTTCGGAAACGGACTCTGATGTAAATACTGCATATTCAGACATATTCTTTCCTCATTACGTTCCTATCTTAGATAGGAGTTTAATAAATTGTCTTAGTGCACAACAAAACAATTTTGCTGCCCCACCTAACTACAGGCGCTATCTGTAAAGCCAGTAGCATATTCTATCTTAGATTGCATAACTGATAATTGGCCATCAAAAATAGCGATTGGTTGCTTGAAAGAAACCACCGTAGAAGGACTGGATTTAAGTACAATTTTCACGGCGCTAGTGTACCAAGCAAAGCCTATTTTCTCAAACGACATCGAAACATATCGATAAAGATTAATACGCCAATACAGGCCCAAGCCATGTTTCAGTGTCCTCTACCAATTCCTTCCTACGAGAAGCATAATCTTCAACCTGCTCCTTAGTTACTTTACCGGTACCAAAATATCGGCTCTCTGGATGACTGAAATACCAACCAGATACTGCTGCTGCTGGATCCATTGCTAGTGATTCAGTTAGGGTTAGGCCAATATTTTCATCAGGCTTTAACATTGACCAAATGGATATTTTTTCCCTATGATCTGGACAGGCAGGATAACCCGGAGCTGGCCTTATACCTTGATACTTTTCTTTGATTAAATCCTCGTTAGTCAAAGACTCTGATGATTGATAACCCCAAATTGTTCGTCTCACTCGTTCATGTAGTTCTTCAGCATAGGCTTCAGCGAGCCGATCAGCTAATGCTTTCAGTAATATAGCGGAATAATCATCATGCTGCTGTTCAAACTCGGCGACTCTTTCTTTTAGACCGTCACCGATACTGACAGCAAACATGCCTAAGTAGTCTTCTAATCCTGTTTCGTGAGGAGCGATAAAATCACTGAGACAATAATTTGGTCGTTGACCTTTCCTCGGCCCCTGTTGTCTTAATTGAAAACTTCTATATAACTCCTTTTCTCGAGTACTATTAGAATACACAACGATATCATCACCCGCAGAGTTAGCTGGATAGAAACCATACACGGCTGAAGCTTTTAGCCAAGATTCAGAAACTATTTTATTGAGCATGTCTTGTGCATCTTTGAACAATTCAGTTGCCTGCTCACCAACTATTTCATCATTTAAAATATTTGGATACCGCCCAGCTAACTCCCAGGCTCTAAAAAAAGGCGTCCAATCAATTTTGGGTACGAGTAAATTCAGATCATAATTTTTCTCTACACGACTGCCGATAAAACTAGGACTCTTAGTCTCGAACTCTGACCAGTCGGCTTTAAATTTATTATTTCTACTGCTTTCAAGATCAATCAGTTCTCTAACTTTTTGTCTTTTAATATGGTATTGACGTTTACTTTCATATTCTTCATCAAGCTTCATTTTGAACTCTTTAAGCTTGTCTTTATTGGTTAATTGATTCGCGACATTAACTGCTCGTGAAGCATCATTTACATGAACCACAGTCCCTTCAAATTCTGGTGCAATTTTAACTGCTGTATGAGTTTTTGAGGTCGTTGCCCCACCTATCATTAACGGTAATTCAATTTTTAATCGTTGCATTTCTTTTGCAACATGGGCCATCTCATCTAACGAAGGGGTGATTAGGCCAGATAATCCAATCACATCGCAATTATGCTGCTGTGCCTGTTCAAGAATATCTTCACATTTAACCATCACACCGAGATCTACTATTTCATAACCATTACATTGCAATACAACAGAAACGATATTCTTGCCAATATCATGCACATCACCTTTAACAGTAGCCATTAATATCTTGCCTGCTGAGGAACCACCAGAACCCGCCTTCTCTTTCTCCAAATAGGGCAATAATACAGCGACAGCCTTTTTCATTACTCGTGCTGATTTAACAACTTGGGGTAAAAACATTTTACCACTTCCAAACAGGTCACCCACCTTATTCATACCAAGCATTAAGGGCCCTTCAATGACTTCTAATGCCGTTCCAAGTTGAGCATAAACTTCTAATGTATCCTCTTCTATAAAATCACTATCACCATGTACCAGTGCATATATAAGTTTTTCTTCAAGCGAATCCTCGCGCCATTGCAATTTATTTTCGAAGCTTGTTGCAGCTGTATCATTGCGAAACTTATCGGCGATTGTCACTAATCGATCGGTCGCATCAGGTTTAGTATTGAATAGAACGTCTAATATCGCTTCTTTAAGTTCTGCATCGATGTCATCAAAAAATGTCAGTTGTCCTGCATTAACAATACCCATATCCATACCGGCTTCAATGGCATAATAAAGAAAGACGCTGTGAATCGCCTCCCGTACAAAGTTGTTGCCACGAAAAGCAAAGGACACATTAGATACACCACCTGAAACAAGTGCATAAGGTAAGGTTTGTTTTATAACACGACAGGCTTCAATAAAATCTACGCCGTAATTATTATGCTCATCGATGCCTGTTGCTATGGCAAATATATTTGGATCAAAAATAATATCCTGGGGTGGGAAATTGATTTGTTTGGTTAACACCTCATAGGCTCGAGTACATATCTCGACCTTTCGTTCTATATTATCAGCCTGTCCCTGTTCATCAAAAGCCATCACAATCACGGCTGCACCCAACCTTCGTGCCAACTGTGCCTGCTCGATAAAAGTCTGCTCACCTTCCTTTAACGAAATTGAGTTAACAATACCCTTACCCTGAATACATTTTAGACCGGCTTCTATGACACTCCATTTTGATGAGTCCAGCATTATTGGTACACGACTTATATCTGGCTCAGAAGCAATAAGATTCAAAAACTTGACCATAGCCTGTTCGGAATCAATCAAGCCTTCGTCCATATTAATATCGATAATCTGAGCACCGGCCTCTACCTGCTGCTTCGCGATGCTCAGCGCAGAATCAAAATCACCTTCTGTAATTAGCCGCTTAAAAAGAGCGGAGCCAGTAACATTGGTTCTTTCACCGACATTTACGAACAAACTATCAGCACTTATAGTGAGTGCTTCCAAACCTGAATAGCTCGATATCTTCTTAGTTTCATTTGTAACTCTTGGCTTACAGCTTTTCAATTTATCTTTAATAGCTCTAATATGATCAGGACTTGTACCACAGCAACCGCCGACAAGATTTAAAAAGCCAGCTTCAGCCCAAGATAGTAATTCTGAAGCCATTTCTTCTGGTGTCTCATCATATTCACCAAAACTATTTGGCAAGCCAGCATTCGGGTGAGCTGAAACATAACAATCTGATATTTCCGATAATATTTCAATATAGGGGCGAAGCTGTTTAGCTCCTAACGCACAATTCAATCCAAAACTAATAGGCTTTATATGTCGCAGTGAATTAAAAAAGGCCTCTGTTGTTTGCCCAGTCAGTGTTCTTCCTGAGGCATCGGTTATGGTCCCTGAGATCATCACCGGTAGCTTTCTATTGAGGTCTTCGAATAAACAATCAATCGCATATAATGCAGCTTTAGCGTTCAACGTATCGAATATGGTTTCGACCATTAAAATATCTGCACCACCATCAATTAAACCCTTAGCAGCCTCATAATATGAAGTTTGCATTTGGTCAAAGGTTACCGCTCTATAACCTGGGTCATTCACATCAGGAGACAAGGAAGTGGTTTGATTGGTAGGCCCAAGAACTCCAGCAACAAACCTAGGTGAATCATCGGAGCTAAATCGTGTTGTTTGTTGTTTTGCTAGCTTGGCTGATTGATAATTAAATTCGTAGGCCAGTTCTTGCATTTGATAGTCTGCAAGAGATATCGCATTGGCATTAAATGTATTGGTTTCAATGATATCTGCACCAGCCTCAAGGTACTCAGCATGTATAGCAGAAATTAAATCAGGCATGGTGAGACTGAGAAGGTCATTGTTGCCTTTAAGGTCAGATTCCCAATCTGCGAATCGCTCACCTCGATAATCTTGTTCTTCGAGCTTATGACGTTGGATCATAGTGCCCATGGCACCATCTAAAAACAGTATTTTCTTCTCAAGTTGCTCATTTAATGTATTAAACATGGATAAAAATTCTCAATTCTTGCATTCAATTATAGACATCTAGCTATTTAGACGTCTATACTACCGACAATTAAGCCATTATCAAAGTTGAAAGTGGTGTAATCCACTAAATAATTACAATTGAAGGTTATTTCACAATGTCAAACAACATCAAGACCTATAAAGAGATCGATAAATCGCTTCTTATCTCACTACCTAACCCAGCTAAGGAAGCGTACGAGATAAAAATCAAAGTACCAGAATTTACTTTTCTTGGTGTGCAGGAACAGCCTGACTTTGCCACTATGTTTCTTACATTTTATCCTAGCGATAAAATTATCGAGCTAAAGGCATTAAAACATTATGTCTATCAGTTAAGAGATATGGTTGTTTCTTATGAGCGTCTTATCAATATTGTTTATGATCACCTTATGGAAGTTTATGAACCTGAACGACTGCGCCTGTTTATGGTATTTAACCCAAGAGGTGGTATCAGCTCTAAATTAACCATCGACTCTGATTGGAAAATTAGAGGCGGAGACGATGTTTATCAGTCTTGGGGCAATGAATCTGATAATTGGTTAGAAGCGTAACTCTAGTCAACACCATTTTCGACGCACCAATAATTGCTCTTATCTATGGCATAATGGTCTTTTTTACAAGACGGAGATCTTATGCCTCAACAAACAGTTAGCTGGATAACCGGTGCATCATCAGGTATTGGTGAAGCTGTCGCCATTGAAATGGCCAGTCGAGGCTATTTGCTCATATTGTCTGCACGCAGAGAGGATGAGCTTCAAAGGGTTAAGGCAATCTGTGTCAGCGCAGGCGCCAATTCTCAAAATATCTATGTTCTACCATTGGATGTAACCGACATTGAATCAATGCCAGCCAAGGTTACTCAGGCTAATGCAGCATTTGGTACACTAGACCTTCTGTTTAATAATGCTGGCATATCCCAACGCGCCACATGCTTGGAAACAGATCTAGCTACTTATAGAAAGATATTTGAAGTTGATGTATTTGGTCAAATAGCCCTTACCAAACTCGTTTTACCTTTGATGATAGAGCAAGGATCTGGACATATCTCAGTGACAGCATCAGTCGCAGGAAAAATTGGCGTCTCAAAACGAACAGGTTATTGTGCTGCTAAGCATGCAGTGATGGGATTTTTTGATTCACTTAGAGCCGAACTATCGCCTCATAATATTCATGTTAGTACGGTAGTCCCAGGATTTATTCGTACCAACCTCTCTACCAACGCGCTAAAAGGAGACGGATCAAACTTTGGTGTTATGGATGATGATATATCTGCAGGTATGCCTGTTGATAGAGCAGCTAAAGTTATAGTCAATGGTCTGGAAAGTAAGCGAATGGAAATTAATGTCGGCGAAGGTAAAGAGATGTTGGCATTAACGTTAAAAAGATTGCTACCCAATTTACTCTTTAAAGTCGTGGCTAAAAGAGCCTCCGATGAGCAGAATGAGGCTAACTAGCAGCATTTAATCTTAGTTATTATTGGTTGCAACTTCTAGGGCACTAGGTTGCTTTAAAACAGTTCTGTTTTTATCCGACATATGTTCAATCAAAGCCTTTATTCCTGATTTAGAAGCAATTTGTCTGAATTCAGATTTTTTAACACTAATTAAGCTTATGCCTTCAACTCGAACATCAATTAATCGCCATTGTTTGGACTTTTTCGAATAACTCATGCGGTAATCAACAGCGACATTAACCCCACCTGGTATTTCAATTTTAGATAATACCCACCCGCCTTTTCGTTTTGGTTGCCATTGATAGTCAATTACTTCCAACAGGCGATCATCATAGTAGCCATAGGCCTTAACTACATATCTTAATAGGGTTCTAAGAAACTCTTGCTCAAATCCAGCTCGTTCTTCAGCATCAGCTCTACGCCAGTGAGGACCAAGTATCATCCGAGATGCTCTGGTAATATCCCAATGAGTCAATGCTACATCTCTTGCAAAATCGATGAGAAGATTAGGATCTTGATCAAATTCAACTTTGCGTGAACTTAATGTATCAAGTAGGACGTTAGTTTGAGACTCAACAATAACAACAGCTTCAGGAATCGCGCCTTCGCCTGAATACTTACTCGGTTCCTGAGCAACAAAACTACTACTTACAAAAAGAAGTACTGCAGATAAAACAAGCCGACTAAATTTATAACGCAAGACTTGGATTAGTAATATATGAAATTGGGGCTGCTTTTGCATCATTAAAGGTTACCAGCTCCCAAGCATCTGGATCGGCAACCAAAGCTCTAATTAACTTGTTATTGAGTGCATGACCAGACTTAACTCCTTTAAAGGCGCCTATCAAACTATTACCAAGTAAATACAAATCACCTATGGCGTCGAGGATTTTGTGTTTAACAAATTCATCGCTGTATCTTAGGCCGTCTTCATTAAGTACCTTGTATTGATCCAATACTATGGCATTTTCCATGCTTCCGCCCATAGCCAAATTGTTTGCTCGTAAAAATTCAATGTCATTCATAAAACCAAAGGTTCTAGCCCTACTGATTTCACGCACAAATGAAGTACCAGAAAAATCTATTTCTGCCGTTTGTTTTGAGTTGCGGAAAACGGGGTGGTCAAATTCAATCTCAAAGTCGACTTTAAACCCATCATAGGGTTCGAAAATTGCTTGCTTATCACCATCAGATACTACGACTTGCTTTTTAATGCGAACAAACTGTTTTGCTTTATCCTGCTCATCAACTCCAGCAGACTGAAGTAAGAACACGAATGGACTTGAGCTTCCATCCATAATTGGAACTTCGGGTGCACTTACATCAATAACAGCATTATCGATTCCAAGACCAGCCATGGCTGCTAATAGGTGCTCAACTGTTGAAATCCGAACCTCACCCTTAACAAGACAGGTTGAAAGGGTAGTATCTCCTACATTCTCAGGGCGAGCTTCAATTTCTACAATAGGGTCAAGATCAACGCGACGGAACACAATTCCACTGTCTACAGGAGCTGGATGAAAGGTCAAAAATACTTTCTCCCCCGTATGCAAACCGATACCCGTAGCACGGATAGAGGTCTTTAGTGTTCTCTGTCTAATCATCTATTTTACCCTATACATTAAGAAGTTTTCTTAACTATTTGTTTTTCTTGCAATTAATTATGCTACAAAAAATGTAATTGTTCAAATTTTGCGCATACTAACATATTCTAACAACTGTTTGAAAATATTTTTGTCACAAAGTCGTAAAAATATTTGCACATTGGCGCTGAAAGGGTATGCGACCAATGTGCAAATTATGGATCTTGAAGCGCAACTTCAATATCCAATATCGGAAAGTTTAACTTTCCATCTAGTCAGCCTGTCTTCTTAGAAAAGCTGGAATATCTAGATAGTCATCCGATAAATCCGACCCTACAACACGAGCACCACCTTGACCTAGGTTCTCTCTATTACGGAATGCAGCAGGACGATCCAAGTCGTTATAATCCGGTGCAATTTCTTCTGCAGTGTCTTTTACGACAGCAACTTTCACTGGTTGTTCCGTGATTTGTCCATTTTCTTGTACCAAACCTGTTGCAACTACAGTCACACGTAGCTCGTCAGTTAAGGTATCATCGAGCGCTGTACCAATCACAACGGTAGCATCTTCAGCTGCAATTTCCTGAATCACATCACCGACCATAGCGAATTCATCAAGGCCAAGGTCATCATTGGCAGTCACGTTAACCAATATACCACGAGCACCTGTTAACTCGACCTCTTCCAACAATGGACTAGCTATCGCCTGTGTTGCGGCATCTCTTGCTCGGTCTGGTCCAGTGCTTGCACCAGAACCCATCATGGCTTGGCCTTTCTCAGACATAACCGTTCTTACGTCAGCGAAGTCAGCATTGATTTGACCTGGGCGAGTTATTAACTCTGCTATTCCTTGAACAGCGCCGTAGAGTACATTGTTTGCTTCACCAAAAGCCTTCTTCAAAGAGCTGCCTTGTAATGTACTTAATAACTTATCATTAGGAACGATAATTAATGAGTCGACATGTTTACGTAACTCATCGATACCTTTTTCAGCAACAGACATACGCTTTTTCATTTCAAAAAAGAATGGTTTTGTCACAACAGCGACGGTCAAAATTCCCATTTCTTTAGCAATCTCAGCGATCACGGGAGCCGCACCAGTACCTGTACCACCACCCATTCCAGCAGTTATGAACAACATATCTGTACCCTGTAACAACTCATGAATACGGTCACGATCTTCAAGTGCAGCTTCACGTCCAACTTCCGGATTCGCGCCAGCGCCCAATCCCTTAGTAATACTATTACCAAGTTGTATGATTGAATTAGCAGAAGAATTTGCCAATGCCTGTGCGTCAGTATTTGCACAAATAAAGTCAACTCCATCTATCGTTTTAGAGAGCATGTGCTGGACAGCATTACCGCCGCCGCCACCGACTCCAATTACTTTGATCTCTGCCAATTCCTGGCATGTATCAATTATTTCAAATCTTTGGTCCATTTTGTTTACCCTTTCATTTTGTTGTTAACGTTAATAATAATGGTGTTGCCACCGTATTCGATGATTTGCCAATCATCAGAATTCTTTAAACCACTTCTTCATTCGACCCCAAACAGAGCCCGAATTGTCTGCTACGTAATTATGTCCATGACCATCTTTCTGCTGTTGCATTCCGTAATGCAGCAATCCAACACCTGTTGCATAAATTGGATTACAGACCACATCTGCCAAACCAGAAACGTTCTGTGGAGAGCCTAAGCGTACTGGCATATGGAACACTTCCTCAGCCAATTCAATCAAGCCTTCCATCTTTGATGAACCACCAGTCAGAACAACACCGGCGGCAATAATATCCGCATAACCACTACGTCGTAGTTCTGCATCGATTAGTGAAAACAGTTCTTCATAGCGCGGCTCAACAACCTCTGCCAAAGTTTGTCTCGACAAACGGCGAGGTTTACGATCACCGACGCCTGGAACTTCTATGGTGTCTTCAAGATTAGTCAATTGTCTGAGCGCGCAGGCATATTTAACCTTGATGTCTTCGGCATGCTGAGTGGGCGTTCTTAATGCAACCGCAATGTCATTCGTTACCTGATCGCCAGCAATAGGAATCACAGCTGTGTGTCGAATAGCACCTTCAGTAAATATCGCAATGTCGGTTGTGCCTCCGCCAATATCAACAATACAAACACCTAAGTCTTTTTCATCTTCGGTCAATATTGAATAACTCGAAGCGAGTTGCTCTAGAATGATGTCATCAGTTTCCAATCCACAGCGTCTAACACACTTCGTTATATTTTGTGCCGCACTTACCGACCCCGTCACCATGTGCACCTTGGCTTCAAGGCGAACACCTGACATGCCAATCGGCTCACGTATACCTTCTTGATCATCAATGATGAATTCTTGAGGTAGTATATGAAGTATCTTTTGATCAGCCGGTATTGCCACAGCCTTTGCAGCATCTATCACCCGCTCAATATCTGCACTGTTCACTTCACTGTCTCGGATAGCAACAATGCCATGCGAGTTTAATGATTGAATATGACTACCAGCAATGCCTGTATAGGCAGAGTGTATTTGGCAACCAGCCATTAACTCTGCTTCCTCTATAGCTCGTTGTATTGATTGAACGGTAGACTCAATATTGATCACAACACCCTTCTTTAAACCTCTCGATGGGTGTGAACCAATTCCTATAATGTCAATCTGATCGTCGTCACTTACTTCGCCAACAATCGCGACTACCTTGGATGTGCCTATATCCAAGCCAACAATTAGATTCTTTTCCGGTACCTTTACCATTTCTGGTGCTTCCCAAGTAAATTTAAAGACTTGCCTGACGTAGTTCCGATCCATATCGCAACACCGCTAGGCCCGTGTCATACCGCAGATCAACCTTCTCTATAGCTGAACTACTTTCGCTTTTTAATAATGGGTAAAGACCAATAAATCGCTCTACCCTTGTTTGTAAATCCTTTCTTCCAACTTGCAAATCAATGCCATTTGTCAGTTGCAAACGCCATGATAGGCGTTGGCTAAGATGCAGTTTAGCCAGTTGTAAATCAGCCGATTCGAATTTCAACTGTAACGCTCTGAATGTTTCTAACATTTGACCAAGCTGACCCTCTGGGCCATTAATAATTGGCAAACCATTTTCAACAATCACTTCTGGTTTAAACAAACTGCCAAATTGATTTACCAAGTTGCTACCATTCCAAACAGCTACTGCCTGTTGCTCTTTAAGCTGAATAACCAATTTATCCGGCCAAATCCTTCGCACCTGTGCTCTGTATACCCAAGCAATAGCTTCTATCTGTTGTTCTAGGACATTTAAATCTGTCGTTAAAAAATCAACTGACTCATCAATGTCATCTGATTTATGCGCCTGTTTCTTTAACACAACTAAAATTTCATTTTTAGTCACTTGCTTAAGCTGACCCTGTATTTCAATCACTCTAATCGGCATGAATTCTTGTTGCTTAGTTTCTACCGCTTGATTCGACCAGCTATAAATTCCATAGCCTAAACCCACAGATACCAAAACAATTGAAAAGCCGCTAATCAACCACAGCCACTTCTTGGGTTTCGCTTGCGCTGCACCCTGTCTACTGGCCATTGTGGTTTTTTTCTTAGCCATCTCTATGCCTTCAATCCTTGTGCAATAAAACTCGAATCCAATATTGTCATTACTAAATCAGCAAAGCTGATGCCTTTACTCAGAGCTGATTTAGGAACTAAACTGGTTTCAGTCATTCCTGGTACAGTATTAATTTCTATCAGTAAATACTTATCGGAAACAGCATCGTGCATAAAATCAACCCGTCCCCAACCGATACAGCCAATAGCTTTAAATGCTTTTAGTGAAACCTCACCGAGATGTTTTTCTAGCTCTTCATCTAATCCGCTCGGACAAAAATACTCGGTACCAGCATCGCTATATTTCGCTTCATAATCGTAAAACTCACGCTTTGGCTCGATACGAATTGATGGAAAGTATTGGTCTTGTAAAATCGTTACCGTATACTCAGGCCCACTCAACAATGTCTCAACCAATACTCGCTCACTAAATTCTCGTGCCGTCTCTACCGCTGTTACTAATTGCTCTGCATCATGACAAACTGTCATGCCAATACTTGAACCCTCTGATGAGGGTTTAACCATTAGGTTTTTACCTAAATGGAGAATTATTTTTTCCGCATCTGGCACTTTAAAGTTAGTCTCAGGCTCTACCGCCACACCTGGGATCACGGGTAAATCAAGCGCTTGCCAAATTAACTTTGAACGAACTTTATCCATTCCTATAGCTGATGCGAGTATTCCGGAACCGCTGTATGGAATTGACATCATTTCTAAGGCACCCTGAATCACGCCATCCTCACCGTGCTTTCCATGTAATGCGATAAAAGCACGATCAAAATGCTTTGTACTCAACTCAGAAATAGGTTGTTTAGCTGGATCAAATGTATGGGCATCAATACCTTTGCTTAATAATGCTTCATATATAGCAGTCCCTGAACGCAGTGAGACCTCACGCTCATGAGAATCACCGCCCATCAGGACAGCAACCTTGCCATAGTCTTCAGCATTCCGAACATTCACTTGCTATTCCTGCCCTTCTCTTAAAAAACTCATTTCATTTTCTGACCAATCTTTAGCAAAGGCACCAATATTTCCAGCACCTTGCATCATCACTAAGTCACCATCTTCAAGCACCGTTTTAATGGCACTTTCTAAGGCGTCTTTATCTTCTACAAAAATGGGATCCAATTTTCCTCGGGTACGGATTGAGCGGCATAATGACCGACTGTCGGCGCCAGAAATGACTTCTTCGCCAGCCGCATAGACCTCCAATAACAACAACACATCAACCTCAGAAAGTACCTGAGCAAAATCTTCAAATAAATCACGTGTACGACTGTATCTGTGTGGTTGATAAACCATAACCAAACGCTTTTCAGGCCAACCATTACGAACTGCTGTTATGGTTGCCTGCACTTCGGTTGGATGGTGTCCATAGTCATCCATCAGTTCGAAGACACCGTGGTTATTGGGCAGATCAATTTCACCTAATTTCTCAAATCTTCTACCAATTCCCTGAAATTCTGAAAGTGATTTGGTTATCGACTCGACAGCGATACCATCCTCTAGCGCAACAGCAATGGTTGCGATTGCATTCAAGACATTGTGCTGACCGGGTAAATTCAACTCGACTTCAATCACTTTCGAATGCGATTTACATTCAACCTTGAAAAAACTCTTGTTGGCTTTTTGAATAAAATCAAAACCGCGATAATCAGCATCTTCAGCAAAACCGTAGGTCACAACTGGCCGCATAAGTTCAGGAATAATTCCGCGCACATTATCGTTATCAACACAAAGAACAGCCAAACCATAAAAAGGTAGGTTATGAATAAACTTTATAAATGTATCTCTAAGGACGTTGAAGTCACCGCCATAGGTATCCATGTGATCCATATCTATATTTGTCACTATGGAAACCATCGGCTGTAGATGTAAGAAGGAAGCATCCGATTCATCGGCTTCTGCAATTAGGAAACGACTCCGGCCTAATCGAGCATTGGTTCCAGCACTATTCAGTAATCCACCGATAACAAAGGTTGGGTCGAGCCCAGCATCTCCATAAACACTGGCCAATAAACTGGTTGTAGTCGTTTTGCCATGAGTACCTGCAACGGCAACACCGTGTCTAAAACGCATTAACTCGGCCAACATCTCAGCTCTAGGAACGATAGGTATCCGATGTTCCATCGCTGCTATCACTTCAGGGTTTTCTTCTGATATAGCGCTTGAAACTACAACGACATCAACACCCTCAACGTTATCAGCCAAATGCGCAAAGCTAATTTCAGCACCCAGTGTTGTTAACCGTTCTGTCACTGTATTTTTTGCGATATCCGAACCTGTTACATGGTAGCCAAGATTCAAAAGCACTTCGGCTATTCCACCCATACCAGCACCACCAATACCGATAAAATGTATCGTGTCGATACGTCTCATCTCGGGTACCTCAGCAATAAAACCTTTATTTTGTTGTGTCATGCTGCCCACCTTTGAGTGTCTAAGCCAGATGCTTTTGCACAATATTCTGCGACCTTTGTTGTTGCATTGGGCTTGCTCATTTCTCTTGCTCGTTTAGCCATTTCAATACAGTTGTTTCTATGGCCAATCGCTAATACTTTGTCCGTTAAACTTTGTTCCGAGAACTCTGCTTGAGGAATTATTTCTGCCGCTTTAACATCAACTAAATAAGCCGCATTTTTAGTTTGATGATCATCTACCGCATGTGGGAACGGAATAAATATCGCGGCTAACCCTACTGCTGCCAGTTCTGAAACTGTAAGCGCGCCCGAACGACAAATTACTAGGTCAGCCCATGCATAAGCTTTGGGCATATCATCAATGAAATCGCTCACTGTGATGCTTTGATCCGTTAAATTAAAACCAGCTTCACTATAACGTTCAGTAACGATTCCCTTATTGCCACTTCCCACCTGATGCCAAATTTCTAATGGCGTCTCTTGGCCGATTAAAGCAGCTGACTTAGGTACAATCTCATTCAAAACAGCAGCACCACGGCTACCGCCAATAATTAAAATTCTCAAATCACCTAGGTGTTGCTTAAGCCTTCGATCAGGAGGTTCAATAGCACTAATGTCTGCACGTACAGGATTCCCAACCTGTTCATCTGCCTGCTTTAAGCTTCCAGGAAAGGCTTCTAATTTATAGGTCGCGATTTTTGCTAACCATCGGTTTGTTAACCCTGAAACTGCATTTTGTTCATGTATACAGAGTGGATAGCCTAATAACCAACTGGCTAAACCACCTGGACCGCTGGCGAACCCACCCATACCCAGAACAACATCGGGACGGTAACGACGAATAATCTTTATCGCACACCAGATTGCGCGAATTAACTGGAATGGTGCCAGCAAACGTGTCAGTAATGATTTGCCTCTGACACCTGATACGGGAATGCTATCAATGCTGATGTTATGTTTAGGAACCAATGATTCCTCCATGCCATTGGCAGATCCTAACCAATGCGCATCCCAACCCTGCATTTGTAAAAATTTTGCTACAGCCAGCGCTGGGAATATATGTCCACCCGTTCCACCAGCCATCAGTAATATCTTAGGAGTAGTCATGACTTAGCACTCCCAGGAATAATTCCATCATCAAAATATCGTTTTACTCTTGTTTCGTAGTCAACACGTAAAATAATTGCAATCGCAACACAGCTAATGATTAATGAACTACCGCCATAACTAATTAGCGGTAAAGTCAAACCTTTGGTTGGCAGGACACCACTGTTAACACCGATATTAATGACCGCCTGTAATGTCATAGTTATGCCAAGACCCCAGGCCATGTATCCAGAAAATAATTGACCCGCATCCACAGCACGTCGACCAATGCCCATAATTCTCATCAACAGCATTGAGTAAAGTACCAGTACTACCAATACACCAACAAAGCCAAGTTCTTCAGCCAAAACGGCAAATACGAAATCAGTATGTGCTTCAGGTAAATAGGACAACTTTTGAATACTATTGCCGAGTCCTAAACCCCAAACATCGCCTCGACCAAAAGCAATAAGCGACTGGGTTAGCTGGTATCCAGTACCAAAGGGGTCTTGCCATGGGTCTAAAAATGATTGTAAGCGCTGCAAGCGATAAGGCTGTGTGGTCGCAATAAGACCCAGTAAGAATGCCATCGAACCACTCAGTACAAGAAACTGCCATAAACGAGCACCGGCTAAAAACATCATCGCCAAACAGGTGATCACGATAACTGCTGAAGCGCCAAAGTCAGGCTCTAAAAGTAAAGCGCCAGTTACAAGGCTTAATACAATCAGTGGATTAAGAAAGCCTTTTATCTGGGTAACAAGTTCCTCGCGTCTTCTAACAAGATATCCAGCGAGGTAACTAACCACAAAAACCTTGGCGGGCTCAGAAACTTGTATGGTAAACAAACCTAGATCTAGCCAACGTCTACTACCATTAACTTCGCGACCAATAAAGATAACTAACACCAACAACAGTAATGCTGAAAGCAATAGATAGGGTCCAGCTTTTAGCCAAAAATCCATCGGGACAATCATGGTCGCGAAAGCAAATACAAGCGCTAAGCCAATATAAATACCGTGACGAAGAATAAAGTGATATGGATTGTACTGATAGGTTTCTGAATCAGCGTATGGCATAGATGCCGAACTCACCATGACGAAACCAATAACAATTAAAGCCAAGGTCAAAATAAGCAGCCACTGATCATACCAAACTGGCTTAAGTGCAGTTTTCGACATCTTAGCTGATCCGCTCCGAACTGCTGTTGTCATGCTAAAGCCTCCACACAATTTTGGAAGTCTTTACCACGCTGTTCAAAATTACTGTACATATCTAGACTAGCGCAGGCTGGCGATAACAATACCAGATCACCAGGACGAGAAAATTTAAATGCGGTTGTCACAGCTTCTTTCATATCGGCGACAATTGATGACTGTAATCCTTTTCCAGCCTGTTCAAATATTTGTTCCGCATCCTTACCCAGTAACACCAATGCCCGAAGATATTTTCTAAACTTAGTTGCTAACGGAGAGAATTCAGCACCCTTTCCATCACCACCAGCGATTAATATAATTTTTGCATCAGAAGTAGCAGCAAAACCATCAATGGCGGCAATGGTTGCCCCAATATTCGTTGCCTTTGAATCATTGTAAAACTTCACATTATGCTTTTCTGCAACGAATGAACATCGATGTTCGAGACCTGGCCATTGATATAAATAATTTTTAAATTCGACAGTCCATTTAAAATCGGCCAATTCACAAATAGCCAATACTGTCATTACATTACGAATATTGTGTAAGCCAGGAATGAGTAATTTTTGCGTGTCAAATATGTGAACCGCATTAGATAAATTTGATTGCAGTTCGATAACTCGACGGGTCTGATCATAGTTTAATATCGAATTATTGTTCTGTTGATTTAGACCAAAACGCAGCGCATCAGAATACTTGCCATCTAACTCAGGCAGTTCATCAATATCAATCACCTGATGCTTAGCGAATTTTAATAAGGCCAATTTAGTGTCTGCATATTGCTGAAATGAATCGTAACGATTCATATGGTCTTCAGATAGATTCAATACTGTGGCAACCTCAACGACTAGACTATAGGTTGTCTCTAATTGAAAGCTTGATAACTCCAATACATACCACTGCTCGGGGTCGGTGAGTAAATCTAAAACGGGAGTCCCGATATTTCCACCGACGGCAACTGAGTACCCGGCTGTATTCATCAGGTCATAGATTAGCTTGGTTACCGTGCTTTTGCCGTTCGATCCAGTTATCGCAATCACGCGGCTATTCTGATCCTGATTAATTGCTCTAGCAAAGAGTTCAATGTCACCAATGATTTCTATGTCTAACTCTGTTGCAGCATCAAATAATGCACCCCTGGTAGCAACACCTGGACTAACAATGAGACTTGATATACCTGATTGCTCAAGAAATTTCTTATGCTGTGCTTGATTTCCATCCAGTCCATTCATAGTAACTGATTGGCATAATGCATCTTGCTGAGCCTGTTTTTGACCAGCACAATCACTTCTACTGTCGAGTGCATGGTAAGACTGATTTATGCGATTAAAAAAGGCAATACAGCTCAGGCCGGTCTTACCAAGACCAACTATGAGTGGATTTTTGCCTATCGCTAAATTCATTTCTTACCTTAGCTTTAAGGTCGCTAAACCAATTAACACCAGCACCACGCTGATAATCCAAAAACGTACAATAACTCGAGGCTCTGGCCAGCCCTTTAATTCATAATGATGATGCAACGGAGCCATAGCGAAAATTCGTTTGCCGGTTAACTTGTAGGAAGTAACCTGAATAATTACCGATAATGTTTCCATCACAAAAACGCCGCCCATGATTACTAACACCAATTCTTGCCGGACCATAACAGCGATTGTGCCAAGAGCGGCACCTAGTCCTAGGGCGCCTACATCGCCCATGAATACCTGTGCGGGATAGGTGTTAAACCATAGAAACCCAAGACCTGCACCACAGATTGCAGCACAAAAGATGGCCACTTCTTCAATGCCAGGTATATAAGGAATAGCAAGATATTCGGCAAACTTAACGTGCCCTGTTAAATAGGCAAAAACGGCAAATGCACCGGCTATTAATACGGTCGGTAAAATTGCCAAACCATCTAAGCCATCAGTAAGGTTAACCGCATTGCTGGTGCCGACAATTACTAGGTAGCTAAAGAGGATATAAGTTAAGCCCATTGGTATCGCTACATTCTTAAAAAATGGCACATACAACATTGTTTCCGCTGGTGCAGCATCAACATATAGAAGTACTACAGCAACAATACCAACGACTGATTGCCAGAAATATTTCCATCGTGCAACGAGACCTCTAGGGTCTTTATGTATCAATTTTTTGTAATCATCTACCCAACCAACCAAACCAAAACCGACAGTCGTTAGTAACAGTACCCATAGATATCTATTTTCTAATCGAACCCACATTAAGGCGCTTAAAGCGATGGCTAAAATAATCAATGCACCACCCATGGTCGGTGTGCCTGATTTGATGAGATGTGTCTCAGGACCATCAGTACGAACTGTTTGACCGATTTGTTTATCAGTCAATTTACGAATCATGAATGGGCCAAGAATTAGTGCAATGAGTAATGCAGTTAGCGCACCCATAATGGTTCGCAGGGTGACATAACTGAAGACATTAAATGCCGAATAATATTGGCTTAAATATTCTGTCAACCAAACTAACATAGCTTCTCCTCTACCAGCCTAGCCACTACGTCTTCCATGCCTGCTGAACGGGATCCCTTTATTAATACGACGAAGTTAGAATTCAATTGTGTTTCGATAAAACTACTGAGCGCCTGCTTAGAGTTAAAATGTAAGCTGTCACCACCATAAGATTCTGAGATGTAAGCACTTAGCTTTCCAACCGTTAGTACCTGATCAATGCCGGCACTCTTTAACTTCGAACCCAAGTCCAGATGAATATTTTTAGATTCAGGGCCCAATTCAGCCATATCACCTAAGATCAATACTTTGCGACCACTAAATTCCGACAACACATCTGCCGCAGCGAGAATTGAACTTGGATTTCCGTTATAACTATCATCAATAATCCGACTACCCGCTAAACCTTTAAGCACTTTCAATCGTCCTGCTGTGGCAGTTACTTCAGACAAACCGACAGCACAATCATCAAGACTTGCACCTAAAGCTATAGCTGCAGCCGATGCTGCCAGTGCATTTGAAATGTTGTGTTGGCCCATTAGACTCATCTCAACAGTTTTAGACTTGCCAAGATGACAAATATCAAACACTGTGCTCTGTTCATTACGAATAATATTTGAGGCACTTAGGTCAGCATCATTGGTCACAGAAAATGTCATCAATTTCTGTTCAGGGAGTAATTTAGCTTTCCAATCTGAAAGCCATTGACTGTCTTTTGGTAAAACTGCTACACCATTTTGAATAAGATGATTAAGTATTTCACCCTTGGTTCGAGCAACGCCTTCTAAAGAACCCATTCCTTCTATATGCGCTTCTGCAACGGTTGTAATTAGTGCAACATCTGGCATAACCATGGCTGATAAATAATCTATGTCTCCGGGCTTACCGGCACCCAGCTCAATGATCGAAAACTGGTCATCTTCAGTTAGATTGAATAATGTAAATGGAACGCCGAACTCATTATTAAAATTACCTTGGGTTGCATGCACCTTGCCCTTTTGAGATAAAATTGACAGCAACATTTCTTTGGTAGTCGTCTTACCGCAACTACCGGTTAGTGCAATGGTAGGAATTGCATGTGTTTTACGCTGAAAATTTGCTATCTGACCCAATGCTGTCAGGCTATTATTGACAACTATTTGCGGTAGCTTCGTCTCTTGAGCTCGCTCAACAACTAACGCAGATGCGCCCTGTTGTTCTACTTGAGAAATATAATCATGGGCATCAAAGCTTTCACCTTTCAGCGCCACAAACAAATGTTCAGGCATGGCTTTTCTACTATCAGTTGCAATCGCATCAATAGATAGCTTGTTAGCTGACTCACAAATCAGTTCACCACCTGTTATATTTGATATTTCATCTAAGGTCATAGCTTTCAAGACCAATTACCTATGTCTAATACTTTTTGTACCCAATCAATATCTGAATGAGGGTACTTTTCATTACCAATCACCTGATACTCTTCATGCCCTTTACCCGCTACTAAAACAACATCACCAGTAACAGCACGATTTATTGCCGACTGAACGGCTAACTTTCTATCCGTTTCAACCTGTGCTGTGCCGGGAACAACTAACCCTTTTTGCATCTCTTCAATGATGTCATCCATAGATTCGTTACGTGGATTGTCACTAGTAAAAACCACATGGTTTGCATATTTTTCTGCGATACGCGCCATTTCTGAGCGCTTGCCTCGATCTCTATCACCACCACATCCAAAAACACACCAAAGCTTGTGTTTGGTATGCGGCTTAAGGGCTCTTAATACATGCATCATTGCATCGGGTGTATGGGCATAATCAACCACTACTAGCGGTTTAGCTTGACCACCAAAGCACTCCATTCGGCCTGCGATTGATGGCATTGCTTCTATGCCCTTGATAATTCCTGCAATTGGCTGTCCTAATACAACTAATGTTGTCAGCACAGCCAAACAGTTACTTAAATTGAACTGACCTATAAGGTTAGTTTTTAATGAAACATCGCCCCAAGGAGTCATAACATCCGCTTCGATTCCATCATCTAGAAACTCAACGGCTTCTGTCCAAAGAGAGTTATCGGAGTCACGGGCATTGATAGGGGTAATACTGAATGAATATTTATCGGCAACAATTGTTGCATCTTGTAACATGCTAGACCCCATAGAGTCGTCAGCATTTATAACTACATTTTTTAAATCTGGAAGTTTAAACAGTAACTGCTTAGCTTTACCATAGGTTTGCATATCACCATGATAATCAAGGTGGTCACGGCTTAAATTAGTAAATAATGCCACATCAAAACGAACCTGATTTATCCTTCCTTGCACCAAGGCATGAGATGAAACCTCCATAGATACATACTCATAATCCTGATCACGATAGTCGGCTAGCATTCGATGGATAGAGAGTGCATCTAGGGTGGTATTGGTGGTACCTACAAGTTCATTCAGTGGGCCATTGCCTAAGGTCCCCATCACTACAACACGCTTACCAAAATCAGATAAAAGCTGTGCTATCATCTGTGAGCAAGAGGTTTTACCATTGGTCCCAGTAATACCAATTATTTTCAATTCGGCACTGGGCTGTTGGTAAAAGAAATCTGCTAACGTGCCTAATTGTGCGGCTAAATTCTCTACTTTATAAAGTGCTACAGAACAGCTCGTTGCCTGTGCAAATTGTTCTAAATCTTTAGCCTCTGCAAGTACTGCAATTGCACCCTTGGCCACCGCTTGATGGATGAATCGACGTCCATCACTTTCAAGCCCTGGACGCGCAATAAACAACGCGCCATCACGAACTAGTCGCGAATCTTCTACTAAATCCTGGCAGCTCTTTGAATCACTAGCTTCGGCATTAGCCTTTACCGCATCGATAACGGACATCAGTGATTCAAGGTCAGATTGATATTTTGACTGAGACATATCTAACCTCCATTCGCCGATAATTTAACTGGGCGGGATGACATAGTATCTGGCGCTATATTCAACACTCTCAATGCGTTTTCCATAATGTCAGCAAAAACTGGGGCAGAAACTTCACCGCCGTAGTACCTATCGCCCTGTGGATCATCAATCATTATTACTACGGCTACACGCGGGTTTCTAACCGGTGCTACACCTGCAAAAACTGCAAAGTATTCATCACCATAACCGCCAGCCACAGCCTTTCTGGCTGTACCTGTTTTTCCAGATACTCTATAGCCATCAATCTGGGCTCTAGCACCGGTACCTTTGGTGGACACCACATGTTCCATCATCTTAACCACTTGGCTGGCAACCATAGGTTTTATCACTTGCTCTGCAGGTACAGGGCCCTCAGCCTTGATTAAAGAAATCGGGCGAGACTTACCTAATCCACCGATGATTGCATAGGCCTTGGCTAATTGAAGTACCGACACGTCAAGTCCATACCCATAGGATAAGGTTGCCTTCTCTATGGCTGACCAGTTCTTACGAATGTTTAAATGGCCACTGGTTTCACCCGGAAATCCCGTGGCATTATCAGAACCAAAACCCACCTTATAAAAACTATCTAAAAAGGTTTCATCATCAAGACTTAATGCCATCCGTGTTACACCAACATTACTTGATTTCTCAATCACTTCACTAACCGTCAATCGGCCATGGTTAATGCCATCACGTACCCAACGTCCACCTACTCTAATTAGACCTGGGGATGTATCAATAATTGTTCCTGAACTGTACTTACCACTTGAAAGTGCACTAACTGCCGTCAAGGGCTTAACGGTTGAACCAGGTTCAAAAACATCGGTTATGGCTCGATTCCGCGTCGCATTAGGTACTCTAGAACTGCTTTTATTGGGGTTGTATGATGGTTGGTTAACCATGGCTAACACTTCACCAGTATCAATATCAATTACTACAGCAGAACCTGCCTTAGCACGATATTGCTTTACTGCCGACTTAAGTCGTTTATAAGCATTGGTCTGTATTCTGATATCTATAGAAAGTGTCAAATCCTCGCCAATCTCAGCGACATCTAAGACATCCGCGGCAACAATTGGATTGCCCTTCCTATCTTTCACTATTCTACGTTTACCATCGGCACCTCTGAGGCGTTCATCAAATGCCCGTTCAACGCCTTCTAAACCTCGTTCATCAATATCAGTAAAGCCAACCACATGGGCCGTTATTTCGGCTGCCGGATAAAAACGACGGGACTCCTTATCTAATTCAACACCAGGAAGCTTAAGGCGATTAACGATGCTGGCATGAGTCGGCTCTATATGTCGTTTTAACCATACCTTCTTGCGCCCTGATCGCTTATTTACCCAAGCATTCAATTCCTTAACAGATAAGTCGACTAGCGAAGCAAGTTGAGCCCAACCAGAGGTTTCAAATAAATCAGGAAATTTTTGCTTTTCTTTAAGTATTGCTACTGGATTCAACCACAATGAATAAACAGGAATACTGGTTGCCAGCTCAATTCCATTTCTATCTCGAATCACACCACGATGACCATTGATGCCTTGATATCGAACAACTCTTGAGTCACCCTGAGATTGTAAAAAGTCATTATCCAAAACCTGAATCCAAGCGGCACGTACTGCAAGACCTGTAAAAAGAATCAAACAGACAGAGACAACTAGATAAAAGCGCCATACCGGCAACGGATAGGTTTGCTGTATTTTTTTGTGCCTAGTCGCCATCTTTTACCTGTTTCACTATCCTTTCGGATTTCAAATCAAGGTTTTTCATACCCAATTGAGCAGTGGCCAACTCTTCAAGGCGAGAGTGTTCAGCCAATACTCTTTGCTCTAGTCTTAACTGGCGCCATTCGACATCCAGTTCATTTCGTTGCTTGTTCAATAATTCCAGCTCTGCATAAAGCTGTCTTTGTTGGTGACTGAGAATCACCAGTCCAAAAGCACTGCCTAGCGTTAACGCGACAAGTACCAATGGCAACAAATTTTTACCGATTAGATCGCCCAGTAAAGCCGTGATCAACATCGGTGGCTTTAATGGTTTTTTGCGTCTATTCTTTGTCAACTAATTTTCTCCGCAACTCTCATCACGGCACTTCTTGCTCGGCGGTTCTGATCAACTTCCTCAACATTCGCCTTAATCGCTTTACCTACTGGCTTCATGCGACGATTAATCATATCTTCTGTTACTGCCATTCCTCTCGGAAAATTTTCACCACGACTTTGATCGCGTATAAATCGCTTTACTATGCGATCTTCTAACGAATGGAAGCTGATAACGACTAACTTTCCCCCGATAGCTAAAACATCAAGTACAGAATCTAAGCAATTCTTTAAATCGTTCAGTTCTTGATTGATAAATATTCTTATGCCCTGAAAGCTACGTGTCGCAGGGTGTTTATGTTTTTCTTTTACAGGTATCGCTTCAGTTATTATTCGAACCAAATGAGCCGTTGTATTTATTGGCGATACTTTCCGTTCTTCTAATACGGCATGAGCGATACGCTTGCCAAAACGTTCCTCACCATATGTTTTTAATACCTGGGTAATTTCTTCTAACGATGCACTATTCAACCAGTCCGCTGCAGACTGACCAGTGCTAGGATCCATTCTCATATCCAGCGGTCCGTCCTGCATGAAACTAAATCCTCGCTCGGCATCGTCAAGCTGTGGCGAAGAAACTCCTAAATCTAAAAGTAAGCCATCCAACTTACCCATAAAACCTTGCTCTTTAGCAAGTGTTACTAAATCTCCGAATGAACCTTGATAAACAAACAGGTTGGCATGCTCTGATTGCATTTCTAATGCTGTTTGTATTGCCTGAGGGTCCTTATCAATCGCCCACAAGCGCCCTGCTTCACCAAGTTGTTCTATAACGGCCTTACTATGACCACCTCTTCCAAAGGTGCCATCAACATAAATGCCCCCAGACTTAATCTCCAAGGCATCGACCGCTTCCTCTAACAGGACTGTGGTGTGCCTCAATCCTGTCATACTAAAACTTTAAATCCGGCATCTTGTCTGGGTCCCACTCTTGAGTGGTATGTGCCTTCATATCCCTGCTAATACGCTCATTCCATTGTTCCTCATCCCATATTTGGAATGTATTACCCATGCCTGCTAACAATAAATGTTTTTCAAGATCAGCATGTTCTCTAAGCTTTGCGGGCAATAACAGCCGACCATTTTTATCCATCTCACATTCTGAAGCATGTCCTAACAACAAACGCTTGATACTTAAATGAACGGGGTTTGTATTGGATAAACTCTGAAGCTGTCTTTCTAATTGCTCCCAGTGCGGCAAAGGAAATAATGTCAGGCAAGGCAATTCAAGATCGATGGTAATCACCATTTGACCATTACAAGCCGCACTAAGACGTTCACGATACTTTGCAGGTATCGCAATACGCCCTTTGGCGTCTAAATTGATTGAACTAGCCCCACGAAACATTGTTCTATTTATGCCCTTAGTAAAATATTTGCCAAAGATGTGGGCTCAAGGACCCAAATCTTCCACAAGGTAGACCTATTTGATCCACTTCTTGTCACTTTTCTCCACAATTGCACACTATATTAACCCAAGCGCTCCTTTGTCAAGAAAAACAACAGTAAAACAGGGATATTTTTCTCAATTAAAACAATAAGTTAGATAATATTTTTAAAGAAGGAGGCGAAAAATCTAAATACTTTCTAATAAATCAATTTATTAGCATTCAAAGTTAATGTATTACTTTAAGTTGTAGCTATTGTTAGGCTGTTGAAAGTTGTGATACAAGTCCTGTTTGATGAAAAAGACCCCTGTATGATTTGTAATTGTTGAATTTTACTAATTTAAGGAAGACCAATGCACGGTTCAGTTATTCGTTTTGCGATGATCGCATTACTACTGCTCTCACAGACCATAAAAGCAGACACCATTCTTGGAGTATACTTATCTGCTACATCTTGGCAGCCAGAGTTCGATGGAAATATTGAAAGCCTTGGACCATCGATTGATTTGAATCAAAATCTTGGTCTTGAAGATGATTCCTCGAATCAATTTAGCATACGCTTAGAACACCCTATTCCCGGTTTGCCAAACTTTGGAACCCAAACAAATACCTTAGATACCACGGCAGGTGTGGTTCTAAATCAAGATATCAGTTTTGATGGAACAGCCTTTCTTCAGGGTACCGATCTTCAAAGTACCATTGATTTAAGTCATCAGGACATTATTCTTTATTATGAAGTTCTAGATAACTGGGTAAGTTTGGACCTTGGTATCAACCTGATGTTATTTGATGGTGATATAACGTTACTATCTGATAATCAAAGCGCATTTGTTGAATTAGATGAAGTCATACCGAGCCTTTATGCAATGCTGCAGTTTGAAATTCCCAAAACCGGCATGTATATCGGTGCTATTGCAAGTTATATTGGTCTTGACGACAACCATTTCACCAAAACAAAACTACAACTAGGGTGGGAATCCGACTCAGGTCTAGGTGCTGAATTAGGTTATCAAAGTTTTGCAGCTGAATGGACTGATTATGATAGTTCAAATGGTAATCTAAACTACGATGGTTACTACGCCAGCATTACCTACCACTTCTAAATAACTTCCAAGTAAGCAATTCTTTTTTACTGGTTTTGTCATAACTGCTATTCTAAGGCTCCTTAGCTAGCAGTATGACAAAGTCTTGAAAAACGAAAATAACACCCAATGTGAGATTCTTGGTGCCGGTGCAGTTGGCCATCTCCTAGCCTGCGTCCAAAGTTTTTCTGGCTTTGACTGTAACCTTCTATCGCGTTCTATCGATACCCCTGAAGCAAAAAACGTACAATTTGATTCCGTCAATCATCATTGTGATGTCCTGTTAAATTACCATCCAATTAACGCGCCAGAGTCAATAGAGTTACTCTTCGTATGTGTAAAGTCTTATGACTTATCTGCAGCATTAAGCTCAATTAAACACCGATTAACTGCTGAGAGCACCATTGTGCTTATGCAAAATGGTATGGGAAACCTTGAGATAGCTCAGTCTGTACTAGCAGATTGTGTACCGGGCAACAGAATATTTATTGCAATTAATACCCATGGTGCCTTATTAGAAAAAGATTCAATCAAAACCAAAGTTCGACACACTGGCCTAGGCAAACTTGTGATTGGTGGTAACTATCTTCTAGATTCGCCAGCCAATATTAATCTGCGTTTGATGAGCCAGTTTTCATCTGAACTTGATCCCAACTGGTCAAAGCAGATAAATCGCGAACTGTGGCTTAAACTCGGGATAAATGCAGTAATAAACCCCCTAACTGCACTAAATCAATGTCCTAATGGCGCCTTAGTAGAACAGCCGATACTTAGTAAACATGCAAACCTACTGATTAAAGAAGTTTGTACCGTTTTTGACGCCCTAGAACTCGAAATTTCACCTCAACAATTCACAGACTACTATTATAAAGTGGTCAAAAATACTGCCCAGAACTATTCCTCTATGATGCTGGACTACCGATCTAAGAAGCCATTGGAACTCGAAGCAATTACTGGATATTTGCTAAATTCTGCCGATAAGGTGAAAATAGACTTAACAGAACATCAGAACCTTTATACAAAATTGCAAAAAGGTTGAACAAAGTCACAAACGTTCCATCGAACTCCGGTCACAATAGAAACTAGTATTGCTAAGTCCAGAAAACAGAGGGAGTTGCTACATCAATGACTATTGGTAAACGCAAAATACTATTTATTATTCTACATTGCTTCATCACGCTAGGTGTCTCAGTATTGGCATGGAATTTAACTCAACAAGTTTCAGATGAGTCGAACACTAATCTTCTTTTATTCAAAGCTTTGATAATACTGTTAGCAATTGCAGCCATTTTCATATCGATAAAAAGCATCATGGAATCCATTCATGGTTCTCCGGAAGAGAAAAAGATACAAACGATTATTGCAGAAACAGAAGCGGAAACAAAATCACTTCAAAGAGCCTCGATAAGAATGCAGCAGGTTATGAATGATGATAATCTAGAAATCACTTCAGCCCTATTTACGTTATTTAATGAGTTAGAGACTAAGGTTGAAAACTTAGAGCATGAAAACCAAGCCTACCGAGATGTAGCTGATCAAGCTGAAAGCCAGGCTCAAAACCTAGATATGAAGTATAAAAATCTAGAAGTAGCTCCAAGACAACGTTCTGAGTTCTTATCAAAAATGGGTGATGAGATTACCACGCCCATGAATTCACTGCGTCAAATGCTGCGATTGCTTTATCGCGCCGATCTCGATCATGAAACCAAAGACTTGGTTAAAATAGCCAATCACAGTGCGCATTCTTTAATCGAAAATATTAGCAATATTCTTGAGTTTTCAAAATTAGATGCCGGCTTGCTCGAATTACCCAAAGAAACTTTTAATTTAGATGAGGCTATCCGCAGAGTATTAGAAACACAAGAATCGATCGCAATATCAAAATCATTACTGCTTGAAAAGCATGTTAGTCCAGATGTTCCAGAGAATATCTATGCTCCACTAAAAGCAATAAAGAAAGTTCTAGATAATCTGATAAGTAATGCGATTAGATTTACCGATCAAGGCTCTATTGATTTAAATGTGACACTGACTAGTCAAGCATCAATAGACTATTTAAAATTTTCAGTAAGAGATACCGGTGTTGGTATCCCTGATGCCGCCCTTGCCTCTTTATTTGATTCTTTAGACCGAGATACTGAGCTCCAAAACAGTAGCTTTACCGGCCGGTTACGCCTCATTGTTTGCAAGCAGTTATGCGAACTAATGGGTGGGGAAATTGGCGTACGATCAGAGCAAGGTGTAGGAAGTGAATTCTGGTTTACTGTTAAATTAACTAACTAGGGCGTTATCAATGTCTAATTCAGAGCAGTTGACCGAACAAGAAATCACCACAATTGAAGATTTTCTCACCTCAGATAGAGTACCTGAAGGCTGTCTAGATTATATCGCTTGCCATGGCTTTTTAACGGCCACCAGCCTCATAACTGATACGGTAAATATTAGTGATTATTTAAGTTATATTACCGATGGTGATATTCAGTATGACAATGATCAGCAACAGACTTTAATCAGCGCGCTACTGAGCCAGTTACAACATCACATACACCGGCAACTCTATCTCGGAGAGGATGTTGACTTCCCTATGGTTCTTGAGCTTCCACGCAATAATGAAAGTAATCTTTTGACCGATTGGTGCTTTGGTTTTATGGAAGCAATTGGCGCAGATGAAGCACATTGGTTTGGCTCAGGCCATGATGAGTCAGCCATCGCTGAATT
>Ga0316204_10003311_pt1 | contig 32795 bp, 25 predicted proteins | sample 6monrhotite_MG_2_FD_205661 | JGI IMG/M metagenome (GOLD analysis project Ga0316204, IMG submission 205661) | Microbial mat bacterial communities from mineral coupon in-situ incubated in ocean water Damariscotta River, Maine, United States -... | ecosystem: Environmental > Aquatic > Marine >... | reverse complement strand
CCGTGATTCCCCCATCGGGGTAGCAAGCGGGAGTTTCTTCGGACACCCTTGCCTTCGTCTACATGTTCCCCTCTCCCAAGGGCCATGACTGAGCTAGTCGGGTTACCATGCCGGTCACACTTGTGGTTCGCTCTGCTCACACAACCTATCCTTATTCGTTAGCTGTATTAATCAAATATATACATCCACCATTCTTGCTCGTAGAAATGATTCTTGCCATCGTAATGTTCTGTAATAACACAATTGTAACCGACTTCTTCACAGCTGGGTGGTCGCTTGATATTAAGTAGGTTCAACAAGCTTCTGTTGGTTATGGGTTCCATTTTATTATTTTCATCATTCCGTTTGAAAAATCCATTAAAGTATTTACTATCAAAAAATACACATACTTCACTATCAAACATATCTGGGTATGTTATCAGTGCGGTAACAATAGCATTATCCATACTTTTTGGTTTTGCGTTATGTATTTGATTTGCTGCATGAAATATTGCGTTTATACAATGTGATTGAATGTATTCAGAAGTCGTTGGACTATTGACCATTCTATCTAATACAGGAATTTTATAGTTCCAGTATTTTTCATCAGAATGTTCGATAGGAAAATGATTCTCAAAATTATTAGACCATTTTTCTAGCGCCCTTAATCTCCTGTTGACACCTCTTAACTTCTCTTTAGGGCGTGAGAAACTCCTTCTCCTCATGCTGCTACAATTATCAGATATGGGCAATTACTAGAGAACATACAGATATTTTCAAAAACAATGTTTGAAACCACAACTCTACCTATAGTTTTACTTACAGCTAACATCTTAGCATTTATACGCCATCGCACTCAAAATAAGTCATAGCCCCGGTCTCGCATGGTGTATAAATGTCTGTTGGACGTAGCCGCCTGGCACGGCGGTGACGCTTTATTTAAGGGGATTGTATTCGCTTGGCATGATAATCTCCAAGGCCGATGGCTGGTTTTTTGATCTTTTTATAGAAGCGACGTGGCATCATGGATATTTTTTACTGAGGTTTCCTCATTTTGTCCCTTATTTCGTTGATGGTAGCCATCATTTTTTCGCCTTCATTGATTCGCTAGGCGAGTCAGACTCCAGACCCTGTTTTTGGCCTGTTAAGAACAACCCGTTTCTCATTTTATTGCGTCAGTAAATTGACATTCTATCCACTGGTCCAAGCCCGGGCGTTGATCGGTCGGCCCGGTTTAAGCACGCCCGTTTTACATCGTGGGCAACGAAATCCGATGTCGCTGATGGGCTGAGGGGCCTTGGTGCCTTCAATCCTTGGCTCAATGGCGGGTTCACTTTCTCGCTGTTCATTAATCGATTGGCGAATTAAGGCCAATTTATTTTTTCGGCACCGATTCGCCAAAAAACCATAATGACGAATACGCATAAACCCGGCAGGCAACACATGCAACAGAAAGCGTCGTAAAAATTCCGTGGCTTCTAACACCATTACTTTGTTCCGATTGTCGTCTTTATAATCCTTATAACGAAAGGTCACTTGGCCGTTTTCAATGCGGACAATCCGTTGATCACTGATGGCAATGCGATGGGTATAGCGCCCCAGGTAATTGACCACGGTGTCCGCTTGCTCGATGTAGGATTTAGTATAGACTATCCAGTCTTTGCGCATTAACGCATCGAGGCCTAATTTTACCTCATTAGGACGGGTAATTCGGTGGAGCTTGCCTTGTTGATAGGCTTGGCGTAACAGCGTCACCAGACGCCCTCGAAAGTAGCGTGCTAAGGCTTTGTCCGGAAATAAGTAGCTCACGTTGTTGGTGTCTATCCATTGCCCCGTTTCACTCAACGCCCCGCCAGGCACTAAACAATGCAAATGCACATGTCGAAACAGGTTTTGCCCCCAGGTATGTAAGACGGCACTCAAGCCCATTTGCCCACCTAAACGTTTCGGGTCCGCCCCAAAGGTACTCAGCGTCGCCCAAACCGCTTGAAAAAGCAGTGCATAAATCGTTTTCGGGTGTAGCTCGACCCAGCCATTGAGTTCATGAGGCAGGGTAAATACGAGATGGAAATAAGGGATCGGTAATACGCATTGACGCTGACGCTCACACCATTGGTCCGAGGCTTTTTTTTGACATTGTGGGCAATGGCGATTGCGGCAAGAATGATAAAAGGGACGTTGGTAGTCACATTCACCACATTGCCATTGAAGGCCACCGAGGGCTGGGGTACGGCATTGTTGGATATAGCCGATCACTTTGGCCTGCTCGGGCTTGAGCCGATACGTTTGGCAATATTGGGTAACACATTGGGCAATGATGTTTTGCATACCAGGGCTATTCATCATTAAACTCCAATGACGCGATTAAGTCCACATGCTGCGCCTGCGCTTTGTAGTCGGGTACCCAATGGACATAGCGCAACGTCGTACGCAGGTCCTGATGACCTAACATCGATTGCAATTGATGAACGGGCAATCCGCCTTGCAATTGATGCGTGGCATAGGCATGGCGTAAACTATGAATCCCGCCAATTTTGTTGATCTTGGCCCGCTGTTTGGCGATTCGAAAAACCCGTTGTACCGTTTGAATAGCCAAGGGTCTCTCTTCATCACGATGTTCAAACAACCACTGTTTGGGACGAAAACGTTGCCAATAAAACCGAAGTTGCCTCAAGAGCTCGGGGCTAATCATCACATAACGGTCTTTTTGGCCTTTACCTTGCTCGATTCGCATCCGTTGATTTTCACCATCAAGATGACGGACTTTCAAAGCGACGAGCTCACTGACCCGCAATCCACAACCATAACAGGTCGATAACAACATACGATGCTTGGCATGTTGACAGGCCGAGAGTATTTGGCTGATCTCTTGGAGGGTCAACAGTTCTGGAATTTTTTGAGGCCGTTTAGGGAGGGTGATCGTGATCTCGAAGGACGACAACCCAACCACCTGAATATAAAAAAAACGAATGCCGTTCAGTGACAAACGACAACTGGCCGGGGCTAAATGGCGTTCTTTGACCAGATATAAGAAATAGGCTTGAATCTCTTCCCGATTGAGCCCATCAGGCGATCGGTGGTAATAACGGGCAAGATCGTTTACCGCCGCTAAGTAACTTTGATGTGTGCGAACTGAAAAACCGCGAAGTTGCATCGCATCGATCATTTTCTGACGTAAGGGTGTCATCACATCTCTCCTCATTTTCAAGACCGGCATTGGTCAAATAATGAGAGGGTGAGTGGTCACTCAGAGTTTAGAAAAATGAGGCGTAATAAGGGTCCGCGAAGCGGTTTCGTTCAACATCTAAGTCGACCTCACATCGACGTAAAATAACACGTCACTTTGACGCCTATCCCCGTTTTCAAAATTTCTTCCCACAAAATAAAAATCATCGATCTCTTACAGCCACACGTTTTTCACTAAAATAAATTCAATCAGTTGGCCGCATTCCCTGTCTTTTCACGATGCTGTTTTTCCAATTTACCCCATCCTTGGAAGGGGTAAAAATACATCACATTGATCAAATATTACTGTTGAAAAATTAATCAAAACGATGATACAGTTTTCTCTATACTCGCATCATAATAAAAAAAGGTTAAATTATGACCAGTTCATCGTATTCTTCGCCTTTCTTGAACCAAGTCAGCGATGCCATCCGTGTCAGACATTATAGTATACGCACCGAGCAAGCTTACATTGATTGGATCAAACGATTTATTTTGTTTCATGATAAAAAACACCCTAAAAGCATGGCCGAACCTGAGGTCGCTGCTTTTTTAACGAATCTGGCGGTGAGCAGACAGGTAGCGGCCAGCACACAAAATCAAGCGTTGAATGCGCTGGTTTTTCTCTATCGGCATGGACTTCATCAACCGCTTCAAGAAATTCATGGCATTGCTCGCGCTAAGAAAAAGCAAAAACTCCCGACTGTGCTCACGCATGATGAGGTGGGTCGTCTTTTAAAAGCATTGGAAGGCATTCATTGGCTAACCAGTTGCCTGCTGTATGGATCTGGACTGAGGTTGTTAGAATGCTTACGGTTACGTGTGATGAATTTAGATTTTACCCATCGGGCAATTTATATTATTGATGGAAAAGGAAACAAAGATCGTATTGTTACGTTACCCGATGAATTGATCATTCCACTTCAACGACATTTATCATCGGTTAAAAATATCCAAGGCTCTTATCCAGCAACCCTTCCCGCACAATAAACTGCTCAATGTCATCCAACCCCTGGCCGGTTTTCATATTGGCAAAAACAAAAGGCCGCTCGCCGCGCATTTTTTTTGCGTCCCGTTCCATGACAGCTAATGAGGCTCCCACATACGGGGCAAGATCGGTTTTGTTAATGACTAATAAATCCGAGCGGGTGATGCCGGGTCCACCTTTGCGTGGGATTTTATCCCCGGCTGAAACATCGATCACGTAAAGTGTCAGATCAGAGAGTTCCGGGCTAAACGTTGCACTCAAGTTATCGCCACCACTTTCCACAAAAATCACATCTAACTGATCAAAACGTTGGCATAATTCATCAATGGCCCCCAGATTCATGGAGGCATCTTCTCGAATAGCGGTATGTGGACAGCCGCCTGTTTCAACTCCGATGATACGATCTTCGGATAAGGCTTGCTCATGCACTAAGAATTGCGCATCTTCTTGGGTATAAATATCATTGGTCACCACGGCCAATTGGTAACGGCTGCGCATTTTTTTACACAAGGCCGCCACCAACGCGGTTTTACCAGAGCCTACCGGCCCTCCCACACCAACCCGTAAGGCAGATTGTTTTGTCATTCGAATTCATCTCTTATTAGGATCGAAACAGTCGGCTATATTGGGTTTCATGCTGCATACTCGCCATCACTTGTCCTGGCAAAACCATGCCGATATCGTCATCTTCCAGATGTAACGCGGCGGTGACCCAATCTGGAATAGACGTCGTCAAATTTTGTAAAATTCGTTGCCCTGATGTTTGACCGAGCGGGACTAATTTGATCGCTGCCATCATCTGATTTTCACACCACGCCCAAAGATACCCTTGCAGACACAGCGATTGACTGACTTGGCGTTGACAACAAGCCAAGGCAAACAGCGTGGCATAACTTGTCGATTTGGACTTCCATTGCTGCGCTTGTTCGATACCCAAATCACTGAGCAAACGCGCCATGGCCTGCCCTACCTGCTGATCTTCTGCTAACAGTTCTGCCGTTTCGCGAGCCGCCAGTAAAAATTGATTCCACTGGCCAATCATTAACATGTTGTCATCCTGCCAAGCCTGGTATAAACGCGCCAATACCGGTAAATCCAGGCAGCTGACACCGTACTCAGCCACCCCGGCAATCCATTGCTCGGCAGACATTTCATCGGTCACCCAATGATTTTCTACCGCACTTTCCAGCCCTTGGGAGTACATAAAACTACCCACCGGCAAGCTTGGGCTAATCCATTGCCACAGCGATAACATAGCCTGCGGATTGTCATTCATTGAAACAAAACCTGTTAATGAGAGTGACTCTGATACCCATACGCCCCCGGCTCCGCTTCAAACGAAACGAATTCATGAATGACTTGTAACCCCAGGCGCCTTAGCATTTCATCCAACACATGATCACGGCCATAACGCAACCTATGGGCTTCGATTTGCACAGGCACATGACGATTGCCTAGATGATACGCCGCACAACACAATAACTGAGCCTCCGTTGAGCTGGCGGTAGACACCTGTTCTTTAGCGGCCTGGACAAGAATCATTGCCCCTTCTTCTGTGGCCAGTCGGTCGCCATCACGCAATGCTGTGCCACGCGGTAATATCACCGCTACCGACTCGCCGCTATCCAGCGTGGCCCTGAAACGACTCTTTTGGCGCTTTTCAAACGGCAGCGTTAAGGTCTTATCCGCAGGCTGCTCACTGATAACTAATTGCGTTACTGTATACATTGCTTAAAACAAGAAATAACGTTGCGCCAAAGGCAGCTCCGTGGCCGGCTCACAAGTTAACAACTCACCATCGGCGCGCACCTGATAGGTTTGCGCATCCACTTCGATTTTCGGTAAATAATCATTGAGCTTCATATCCGATTTTTGAATATGGCGGGTTCCGCTAACCGCGACTAATTTTTTTTGTAAACCCAAGGCCGCTCCGATTTGTTTTTCCATGGCACTTTGCGAAACAAAACTCACACTGGTGGCATAACGTGCCCGCCCGAAGGCGCCAAACATCGGTCGATAGTGTACCGGTTGCGGCGTGGGAATCGAGGCATTGGGATCACCCATCGGCGCCGCCACTATCATGCCCCCTTTGATTATCAGGCTGGGTTTCGCTGCAAATAAGGCAGGTTTCCACAACACAATATCGGCTAATTTACCCACTTCGATGGAGCCGACTTCCTCAGCGATGCCATGGGTGATGGCCGGATTAATGGTATATTTCGCAACATAACGTTTGGCACGTGCATTGTCATTTTGAGCGCTATCTTGTGGCAATGGTCCACGTTGCACTTTCATTTTATGGGCAGTTTGCCAGGTACGAATAATCACTTCCCCGACCCGCCCCATGGCTTGTGAATCGGAAGCAATCATACTGAACGCCCCGAGATCATGCAAAATATCTTCAGCGGCAATCGTTTCTCGACGAATCCGAGACTCAGCAAAGGCGACATCTTCCGGAATCGATGCATCCAGGTGATGGCATACCATTAACATGTCCAGGTGCTCGTCAATGGTGTTGATGGTGTAAGGGCGCGTTGGATTGGTGCTGGAAGGCAATACGTTAGCCTCACCACAGGCTTTAATAATATCGGGTGCATGACCACCACCCGCCCCTTCGGTATGATAGGTATGAATCGCTCGCCCTTTAAAGGCTTCAATGGTATCTTCTACAAAACCTGATTCATTCAAGGTATCCGTGTGTATCGCCACTTGCACGTCATAGTCGTCCGCCACAGACAGGCAGTTATCAATTGATGCCGGAGTGGTTCCCCAATCCTCATGTAACTTTAAGCCCATGGCACCTGCATCCAACTGCTCAACTAACGGGTTTGGCAAGCTTGCATTGCCTTTACCTAAAAAACCAAAGTTCATCGGAAAAGCTTCTGCGGCCTCAAGCATGCGATGAATATTCCAAGGGCCTGGCGTGCAAGTGGTCGCATTAGTGCCGGTGGCGGGTCCCGTGCCACCACCAATCATAGTCGTCACGCCTGACATCAAGGCTTCTTCTATTTGTTGTGGGCAAATAAAATGAATATGCGCATCAATGCCCCCCGCCGTGGCAATCAATCCTTCACCAGCAATAACTTCGGTGGCCGGCCCAATGATGATATCTACATGGGATTGAATATCGGGATTACCGGCTTTGCCAATGGCATGAATACGTCCGTTTTTAATGCCAATATCGGCTTTAATGATGCCCCAATAATCCAGGATCAACGCGTTGGTAATCACTACGTCAACCACATCTTTCGCGTCACGTTGACTTTGTCCCATGCCATCACGGATTACCTTGCCGCCACCAAACTTGACTTCATCGCCGTAACGGGTTTTGTCTTGCTCCACTTCGATCAATAATTCGGTATCGGCTAAGCGCACTCGGTCGCCCACGGTCGGACCGTACATTTCAGCATACGCCTGACGCGTTATTTTAACCATGCGAATTCTCTCCTGGAAATTACTTAATGTCACCCATCACCAAACCATTAAAACCATAGATCTTGCGCTGTCCTTGATAGGCCACCAGTTCTACTTGCCGTTGCTGACCCGGCTCAAACCGTACCGCCGTACCGGCAGCAATGTTAAGGCGAAAACCTTTGGTTCGATCTCGGTCAAACTGCAAGGCATTGTTGGTTTCAAAGAAATGATAATGAGAACCGACCTGAATGGGACGATCGCCGCTATTGGCGACCGTGATGGTAAGAGTATCGACGCCTTCATTTAATACCACGTCCCCCGCTTGAGTAATCACTTCACCGGGTATCATGTTTAACTCCTAAATATTTTATTGTATCGGGTCATGCACTGTGACGAGTTTTGTACCATCGGGAAAAGTGGCTTCCACTTGTACATCAGGAATCAGTTCCGCGATCCCATCCATCACATCATTGCGGGTTAATAAGCTGCGCCCATAATCCATCAATTCCGCCACTGTCTGACCATCTCGCGCCCCTTCAAGAATAGCTGCCGATAAATAAGCAACCGCCTCTGGGTAATTTAATTTTAGACCTCGACCCTTGCGCCGTTCCGCTAATAATCCAGCGGTAAAAATTAATAGTTTATCTTTTTCTCGCGGTGTTAACTCCATGCTTAACCTCTAGGTTTACCAATCAAGTCATCCATATTCTGGGGACACAAGCCGGTTTGTTTAACACGCAATACCGTAGCTCACACCAGATTTTTAAAAAAATCGCTTTCGCCTGCATCACGCTTGGCCCCAGATACCGACAAACTAACACGTCCTGTAACAAACTCACCGATACCGGTGGGTTATCTAACTCGGATAATAGATGGCGTATTTTATCACGCACACTAAGCTCACAATTGACGGCCACTAAGTTGGCCATTACCGGATAAGATTGCATCCCCCACAGCGCGCTTCGCATGGCATGCTGACCTTCGATCAACACTCGGTCAATGTAGAGCGGGTTACCCTCACGCCAAATTGTTAAACCTTGCCGGCAATATCCTTTGTCAAACACTTCATCGCTGGCAGGCCGCCCATAACTATAAATATCCCAACCGACAAAGTTGGCATTGGCAGCCAAGTGCACTTCGGTATCAATTCGCGCATGGCAACCCCGATAAAAAATAGTTTCTTGTGGCAACCATTCAAGACAGGCTCCCGACTGTAAAAAAAAACACTGCCGAAGCACCGCCTTGTTAGCTTCGCTGCGGTAAAACTTTCCAGCCCCTGGGGTTGTCAATAATGCCGCACTGTTGGTCTGCAAACGCACATCAAGCACCAGCCGATCACCACCAACGATGCCTCCTGGTGGATGAATAATATAGGTATGGCATGTCCCATCTGGCTCAGGATAAAAGGGTTTTTGCACAACCAGTGGCCCACAATGACGCCGCCGCACCAATTGCGTTTTGGTTTCTCGCCGCTGATAGTCAAGTGTTAAGGAGGCTTGCCAATGCGATTTATCGCTGCTTGTCATTGTTAAATTATTGCGTGCTTGCTGCATGCCATCTCAAAAGAATGAAATAAAAAACAGATATCATTCCCCATGCACATAAACTCTATTTCTACCACCGGTTTTGGCATGATAAAGCGCTATATCTGCCGCTTCTAATAATGAATTCATATCCGCAAACCTTGGGTAGTCAGCAATGCCACAGCTGAACGTCACCCGAAACTTTTCTAAGCCGGCATCATGCTCAATTTCGCTAAAAATTTTACGAATTTCATCAAGAATATTTTTGGCATACTCGGTATCGGTATCTAACAATATTACGCCAAACTCTTCCCCGCCATATCGACCTACCACATCGGTACGCCGTAAACGTTGTTGTAATGTGCGCGATATACTTTTGATAACTCGATCCCCAACCGGATGACCATAATTATCATTGACCGATTTAAAACGATCAATATCTAACATGGCAAATACCAGATGCGAACCCAGACGCTGAGCGCGTGAAATTTCTGTGGTTAAGCGCTCAATGGTGGCGGTGTGGTTGAGTAAACCCGTTAAACTATCTTTAAACATCAGCGACCGTATGGTGCGTGACTTTCGCACTGAACTGGTCACCGCCACCGCTAAGTGCACAGGATCAATGGGCTTGGCAATAAAATCATCACCGCCCGCTCGCTTGGCCGTCAATTGCGCATCCAGACTCAGCGTCTCTGACAAAAAAATAATCGGCACGCCCACATAACGCTCTTGCTGACGAATCACTTTGGCCAATTCCGATCCTGAACAATCGGACATCACCACATCCATTAAGATCAAGTCTGGATTAAATTCCTCCAATACCGACAAAACCACCAAAGGTTTATTCACAAGCTCAACAGCCATTCCCAAGCCATTTAATATTTCAGCATGGTATTGCGCGCTCTCTTTTGATTGATCGATAATCAAAACTCGATAAGGATCAAGCGTTTTTAAGTGACATAACTCATCCAGTTTGTCCACCAGTAAACCAAGGTTCACCGGCTTGACTAAGTACATATAACCACCCGCCTTGGCCACACTCAAGCGATTGATAATATCCGCATGGCTGGAAATAAAAATGACCGGAGCCAAAGTTCTAGCGGCTTGTTTGAGTTTGAGGATAAACTGGGGTCCCTTGCCATCAGGTAATTCCACATCCATTAATATGGCGGCAGGTTGCCTGTCACCTAGCGCTTGATCAAAGCTGGCCAGATCATGGAATATGCTGATCTGGTAACCAAAATACCGCAACTGATATTCAACGCTTTTGCACAACACGGGATCATCATCAACAATATAAACTAAAGGACTAGGCTTGGTCATTGCGGTGGATTTGGCCTGTTGCATAGTATTTTCTGCGGAGTTGTTTGTTTGGTTTATTGTGAATTTTAGTACTGCTTTTAGTGTCTCGACTAACTGACTAAATTTCACCTTTTCCTTAAGGCCAATGATGGACAAAGAGGTAGCAAGCTGCTTTGCTAAAAACGCTTCTAATTGTTGACAAGGCAGCACCAAATCAGGGCAATTGGCGGCATCACATGCGCTGAGCAATGCCTGGGCAAGATGATGCAAACGCAGTAATGTCGGGTGATCCTGCGGCCCGCGAATTAATGCCTGCCAGTACGTTTCAATATCATCAATTTTGCCCGCTAACTGTCCCAAAAAAGCATTCCATGCTGAACTATCTGCATCGATCTGGTGAGAGTCTGCGAATTCTTGCTTAGATTTTCTCACAAGTAACCTACAATTTATAGCACCCCTACACGCTCGTCGTGAGGGCAAAGATTCAGCGTTCAAGCTCAAAAAAGCACGACTGATTAATGCTCAGAAGTATAATGCCCTTTCAACACTTTTCCAAGTGATAGTACGATAGCATATTTTTTAGCCAACGCTCACCCGCCTGCGTCTCACCTAAAAATATACGAGCCGTATCAAGCAATATATAATTAGCGTATTCTTTGTGAGAGCATAAGGGAGCCTCTTAATAAAATAGGCTTTCGATAAAGTAAACCCACCTTTCTTAGCTATCATAGGAGCAAGCAATGACCCAAAATATCGACTCCGTATTAACGGAAAATCGCTTATTTAAACCACTCACCTCTTTTTCTCAACAAGCCAATATCAAAACACAAGATCAGTTAGCCGAGTTACGCCGCTTTGCAGAAGAAGACTATGAAGGTTTTTGGGCAAAGCTAGCGCAGCAAGAAATAACTTGGCAAGTTCCCTTTCAAAACGTGCTAGACACATCAAATGCCCCACACTACCAATGGTTTAATGATGGCACTCTTAATGTGTCATACAATTGTCTGGACCGCCAGCTTAGCCAAAACGGCGATAAATTAGCCATTATTTTTGAAGGCGAAAATGGCGATGTCAGCCGCCTCAGTTACCAGCAGTTATATACCGAGGTGTGTCGCTTTGCCAATGGGCTCAAACAACAAGGCATCGAAAAAGGCGACCGTGTGGTCATTTATATGCCTATGATTCCGGAAGCCGTGATCGCTATGCAGGCCTGCGCCAGAATCGGCGCCATTCATTCGGTGGTCTTTGGCGGTTTCTCTGCAGAATCCTTGCGTGATCGTATCGAAGATGCGGGTGCAAAAATGCTCATTACCGCCGACGGTGGTCATCGAGGCAGCAAAATCATTGAACTCAAAACCGCCGCCGATAAAGCCCTAGCAAACGGCTGCGAAACCATCGAAAAGGTGATTGTTTTTCAACGCACCCAACATGACATTGCCATGCAAACAGGCCGCGACATCTACTGGACCGATGCCGTCGCCCAGATGCCCACAGAATGTGAACCCGAATGGGTAACCAGTGAGCATCCGCTTTTTTTATTATATACCTCTGGCTCCACCGGTAAACCAAAAGGCATTCAACACGCCAGTGCAGGCTATCTGCTAGGCACCATCACCACCATGCGATGGGTGTTTGACATTCAGGCCGATGATATTTTCTGGTGTACCGCTGATGTCGGCTGGATCACCGGACATAGCTATGTGGCTTACGGGCCATTAGCGGTTGGCAGTACCATGGTCATGTATGAAGGGGCTCCCACCGTACCCGATGCGGGCCGTTTTTGGAAACTGTGCCAAGACCATCAGGTCACTATTTTTTATACCGCTCCCACGGCCATCCGTGCACTCATGAAGCTGGGCGATGACATCCCTACACAATATGATCTTTCCCATCTCCGTTTACTTGGCACCGTCGGAGAACCCATTAATCCCGAAGCTTGGATGTGGTACCACAATGTGATAGGCAAACAACGCTGCCCAATTGTCGATACTTGGTGGCAAACAGAAACCGGTGCTCACATGCTCGCACCGATCCCAGGGGTCACCGTCACCAAACCCGGCTCTTGCACCCAGCCATTACCTGGCATCGCTGCCGAGGTGGTCGACAAAGATGGCAATCCCATCAACAATCCAGATCAAGGAGGCTTTTTAGTCATTAAAAAACCCTGGCCCTCCATGCTGCGCACCATCTGGGGGGATGAAGCCCGCTATCAAAAAACCTATTGGGGAGAATTCAACGGCAAATATTATCTGGCCGGCGATAGCGCCAGAAAAGATAAAGACGGTTATTTCTGGATAATGGGCCGTATTGATGATGTACTCAATGTCTCTGGACATCGCTTGGGCACCATGGAGATAGAATCCGCGCTGGTCGCCCATGAACGAGTGGCCGAAGCCGCCGTGGTTGCCAAGCCTGATGACATTAAGGGGGAATCGATTTTTGCTTATGTGGTGTTAAAAGGTGAGCGTCCGAAAGACGGTATCGACGAAGCCTTAACGAAGCAATTGTGCGCCTGGGTGGCCGAGCAAATTGGTCCCATTGCCAAACCCGACAATATACGCTATGCAGACAACCTACCGAAAACCCGCTCAGGTAAAATCATGCGCCGCTTGTTACGCACCATTGCCAAAGGCGAAGCCATTACCCAAGATACCTCCACTCTAGAAAACGAAAGTATCCTCACCCAATTGCAAGGCAAAGCCTAAACCTTGTGTATCAGCTCTAGCGTTGACATGTCAACGCTAGAGCAAGCTTTCCCATGGCATCACCCAAAGTTCACAACAATGGCTTTTTCACACAATGAAAATCGTAAATCTTTTACAGCCACCCCCCCCTAACACAAATTCGATAAAATCAATGATTGCCGTTACCTTGAAATTGTTTTAATATCTTACTAACTTTTAAGTAGGGGGTGGGCAAAAATCACCTGAAGCACAATATAAACTTGCCTCTGCCCCAAAATAAAAATAATGATATAACATATCAAACCATAATAAGAATAAGAATAAGAATAAGAATAAGAATACGGACATCCTGTCACTGAGTTCTGTAAGCAATTAGCCATTCCAAAAACGCTCTCAGCACTCAGACAAAAGAATTAAGTGTTTTGTGGGGAACACTTGTCTATTCAAACTGAAGCACTATACATCGATATCTCGACGTATAGCGGTGCTTGCTGGCGTATCTTTTTCATTAACTCAGCACCCGTCTTGCCATGCTTCACTAGACACACCTCACTTAACACTTTTTTGCCTATTTTCGTATCGAGCTTTGCATCGTACGAATGGACCCAACGTCATAACGCTTTATTCATTAAATCGTATGTCGCCCAGCGTTGCCGTGTCATAGCACGGGATCGTACATGGGATCCAAAAATAAAAATAGCTGGCCAAAGCGAAAATAGGTAGCCTGCCAAATCTTGGCAAACACCAGCAATACCGTGGGGGGAAATCTTTTGCTGAAATTTCACCGTAGTGAGGTTACGTTAGCATAAAAAAATATACTATCGCTTCGTTTGGGCATCACTTTGCTTGCATGGTGCCAGATTTAGCGATCAGGCAAACTATTATTCAAGCATCAACTTGTCATTGATGGGTTTGGTTTTTCGCCACTCATCCGACATGCGCTTGAGCATGCCTTGCCAGATCAATATCTCGACATGCAAATTGCATATACCCTAACGTTTTAAAAAAAGGTAAGGAAAAAATCTTTCGTTGCGGCAGATAATGGCGAAACAAATTTTTTTCTAACATCAGCCTAATTCACTTTATGTGACTGTTAGAAAAATCGAGTATTCGTTCTTAGACCCAGCAAATAAAGCAAGAAAATAGTTTTTAACCATATTTTTTTAGAAACGTTAGGGAATAAATGCCCTCCCTCTATCCGGTGAAATTTCAGATCATTTAGATTTCTTGGATCAAAAACGCAACTTAGAGGGAGCAAGTCATGCGTTACAACAAAAAAAACTCAAGAAATTCCTTTTTTATTCGATCGATCTTTTTACTACCATTATTTTTTTTACTATCGTGTTCCAAAGCACCTGAGAATATCGATGAGGTAGAAGCATTCAACATTGAATTTGCCAGCGCCGCAGTCATTGATACCAATCTTATTCTTTCTGCAAAATGGAAAAGCTCTGACAAATCTCTAAAAATAAAAATCGCAGCCTATCTCTCAGATCAAGTGATATGGGTTCGCAATGCTGACACCCAGTTAGCCATTGCGGCTAAAAGAATTACCGCCAATGATATTTGGGAAAACCGCACTAGAATTCTCAACGCACAAAGCATCCCTTGCCAAATCATCGCCATTTCCAAAGCCAGGCAACATACCATCAAGGTAGAGAATTCCCCCAATTGTGCGGGCAACGAGCCCAATGTTCCAACCAATCCACCTACCAGTTTAGCGACACCAAATATCACATTATCGACACCATCGACCACCGTCGATCGCGATACCACCATTACCTTCACTGGCAGTGTTGATAGCGCAGGTTATGATGATAAACTTAGGTATCTTTGGGGGTTTGCCGGTATCACTCCGAGCGTTGTCATTAACTCGGAAAAACCCTCCGTACAAACCCAAGCCATACGCTTTAACAAGACAGGCACGTTCACTATCTCCTTGCGTGTATTTGATCTTGCCAATCCCAGCAATAACAGCAGCACAACAATAGACATCATTGTGCAAAATCCTAGCGGTCCAGTTTCGACCCCACCGCCGACCCCACCGCCATCGAATACGCAAGCCCTGACACCAGAGATCATCGTACCCGCGACAAGATCCGTCACCATCGCCAGGCAAGCCTCACTCACCTTCACCGGTCAAGTCACGGACCCTGCCAATAATGGACCCTATATATATTACTGGAACTTTGCTGGCGTCACGCTCAATGGCGTAACAAAAAGCAACGACAAAACTTCGACTACACGATCCATTCGCTTTAACCGAACGGGCAATTACACCATTTTTTTACGCGTGGCTGATAACTCAGGCCGCATCAGCCCCAATATGGCACAAATTGCCGTCATGGTGGTGGCAAGCACCACGCCAACCCCGATCCCCGATCCCAACCCTCCGGTTCCTACTGTCGATGGCACCATTGCAGATCTGGGCAGATTGTTATTTTTTGATACCAATTTATCCGAACCACCGGGACAAGCTTGTGCCACTTGCCATGAACCCTCGACGGCCTGGATAGATCCCAATCAAAATTTACCCGTTTCGGTGGGTATATTAGCCAACGCTTTTGGGGTACGTAATGCACCGTCAGTCGCCTACGCATTCCTGATGCCCGATTTTGTCGGTGGTTTTATTCCAAAAGGAGGTCAATTCTGGGATGGCCGTGCTGCCAACCTCATTGAGCAAGCGAAAGGTCCGCTACTCAATGCCTCTGAAATGGCCAATACCAGCAAAGCCCAAGTAATTTCAAAAATAAAAGACGCCAGCTACGCGGCGTTATTTGAAAAAATATTTGGCTATGGCGCGTTAAATAATATCGACACCGCTTTTAATCAAATCGCAGAAGCTATCGCAGTTTTTGAACAAACTCCGGAGGTTAATCCATTTGATTCAAAATACGATGCAGTACTGGCTGGCAAGGTTCAATTTACTGAGGCCGAGCAACGAGGATTTGATTTATTCAACGGTCTGGCCCGTTGTTCCAGCTGTCATACTACGCTGTCAGTCAATGGCGAACCACCTACATTAACGAACTTTCGTTATTTCAATGTGGGCTTACCCAGAAACCTGGAATTTCCCTTCGACGGAACCACCACAGACCTGGGATTAGGCGCCATCACCAATGATCCACGCCACATGGGTAAATTTAAGACACCCTCATTGCGCAATGTAGATAAAACAGCACCCTATGGCCACAATGGTGTATTAAAAACACTCGAGGAAACCGTACATTTCTATAATGCACGTGATATTGCTGGCGAATTCCCACCCTCGGCAGTCATGGATAACCGGGAAAACTCCATTGGCAATCTCCGCTTGAGCCAGGCTCAGGAAGACGATATCGTTATATTTTTAAAAACCTTAACGGATGGCTTTGTGGTACCGGAGGTCGCACCACCACCTGAATATCCATAAACTACACCATAAAAAAATGTTGCCATTAAATGAATGGTGATCCGGAATCAACTTAGTTTCATGGCAGTGACCATAAAGTACAAGGGGCATTTGAGATAATGCCCCTTTTTTTTCCGAATTAATAAGCCATTAAATCACTTTATCAAGACCACCTCTTCATGGTATAACAGTGGCATAACAAACGGGGACAACCAAAGATAATAATAAATCGATAAAAATACCCCAATGACATCCTCTTTGTCATGGAACATCATCGACCTTGAAAACCACACAAATTTTTTTTATCTTGCTAAATAACCTAACTCATATAAAGCCACGCCGAATCACCCATCGGCGACGACTTTATGGTGCCTTATTGTTACTCAGTGCTTGCTTGATTGGCTGCTCTCAGAATCGTGCACCCTCCAGCAATACCAACCAGCAAACCAGCGGGGTCACACAAAACATTGAGCAAACCAATAATAACTGGAGTTCACCCATTGAAATCGATAACAAGATAATCAACTCACCCACCGCCCCCATATTACACCCCCAGTTATCCATCACGGGTGCCGGCGATGCATTTATTACTTGGCAAGCACCAAATACCTCTGCCATGGAATTAACCATCCCCCCTCAAGTCAAATGGCGCAAAGCGGGAGAAGCCACCTGGATTGACAACACACCCGAAATTGCCCTATCAAACGACAGCAACATCACCGCGATTAAAGTACACACGCATTCCGTCACTGGCATCGCCTATGCCACTTGGCAAACACTCGCCTCCGAAGTCACCGATCACGACCAAAGTTATATCAGTCGTTATGATCCAATCAACGGCTGGGGACCCAGCATAAACATGGGCAATTCACTCTCTCAGCCTCATATTCTGTTCGATGACGTCGGAGATGCCACCCTGTTATGGCTGACTCACAACGAAAATGGCACCCTCGAGTTACATAGTAAGCGTTATACAGCCAGCCAGGGCTTATCAGTAATGCATAATCTCGTTCGAGGGCAAACAGATACCCCAAGCTATTTTTCCATAAGCGGATTCACCGGCATGACCGATGACCAGGGTAACAGTCAAATTTTTTGGTGGGAATCCCAAGCCTCACCTGATACCTCCATCACTACCCAAGACAATCAATTATGGCACAGTGAATTCTCCTTGACCTCAGGCTGGCAAACACCCAATCCAATCCTAGCAGGTAAACTGGAACTCAGCACCGCCGTGCAAGAAAGTCACTATATTGCGATGCCAGACTCCAATGATGCGGTGCTAGTTATTGCTCGCAGACTCAGCGCACCAGCAAGCACCAGCAGCATTCACGCAATGCACTTTCAAAATGGCACCTGGAACCTACCAGAACGCATTGATCATGAAGGTGTTGGTGAAGCTGCCGGGATCGATATCAGTAGCAATCATCGTGGTGAAATTGCCGTAGTATGGTCACAGCTTGTCAACGTGCCTCAAACTAAACAAGAAATCTATGCCAGACGTTACACACCAGAGCAGGGCTGGCATATGCCACAATTAATCAGTACCACACCGGTCGCCCCCATCAGCAACCCACCTACCAACATAGATAGCCGCCCCTCCATGGCACCACAAGTGGCAATCAACCCACAGGGCGAGCTGATCGTTGCCTGGCTTGATGTGACCCAGCCAACCCGCGAAATTTTTGTCAATCAATTTAACCCCGCAACCGGTTGGGACGAGCCATCCATGGCCGTGAACACCGAGTTAACAGCAGAGACATTGAGCAGCTATGCACTGGCTATCGACCAAAATAATAAATTAACCTTGATCTGGCAAGCAATGATTCGCGACAATCAAAATACCAGCTATCAAACGCTGGTGAGTGATCACCAAGCATCCCCCACCACAACAGATCCACAACAGATCCACCCAACGACACTTACCTTCGCTGAAAACACCCGAATCTCACGCTCCCCAGTCACCACCTCAGACAACTGGTCTGCACCAGAAACCATTTGGGAAATTGGTGACTTTGATAACAAAACAAGTTATCTAACGGTACCCAGTTTTATCAGTGGGCCGAATCAAACCCTTTATCTATCGTTACGTATGGGCTTGGCATTTGATAACACTGTATTGTCTTTTCATGACATAAACAACTTTCTCTTTACCAATACCACAGACTCAGGCTGGCAAAATGAATTGCCCTCCAATAACCCTAACAACTTAAATAGCACGGCACTCCAATTAATCAGCGACTCAAGTGAAAACATCAGCGTCAAAGCCTGGTTAAAAAATAAAGTATTATACATCAACCATCAAACATCAAATAACTCACTCTGGTCAACCCCTCAACAAATCGCCATAGGAGCCGCTCAATTTTGGTTGCGCAACAATAACCAAGGGCAAACCGCCATAGTATGGCAAACCATTGATGATACACAGTCTTTACACGCCAGTTATATTACCAAGGCGGCCAATGAGCGACTGACTATCACACCGCCAACCGCACTAAAAGTATTTAATGGTCGTCCGTTCAGCCAGCTGGTGATGGATTCCCAAGGCCGCATCGCCATTGCCTGGTTAGTCATGCAAGACAACATCATCACCCCAAGCTTGCAAATGTCACGCTTATTAGCCAGCGGCTGGGAAAGCCCCAGCACCATGATTACCATGGACCAGATGGATGACCGCTTTGCATTGCTGAGCCCCACCATTGACGATACATTATTAGTCATTGTGCTGAATAAAGCAGAACGTCATTTATATGCCAGCCGCTTCGATCCACAAACCGGCTGGAGTCTTTGGGAAAACATTGACCAAAATCTTGGTAAAATTGATGTGGTGATGGGTCAACCCCATCTCGCCAACAATGACATGGGCGAAGTGATGGTTTTGTGGGTAGAAGAAACGCTCAAGGCGGCACATGAATTCAGCCATCAGATTGCGAGTACCCGTTATCAAGCCACCGCCGATGAGAATGGACGCTATTGGAGCCAACCTGTTTTACTCGGCGACATTCATCACCCCGGTTATTACGCCACCCCGCAACTGGTGATGGCCGAAGATGGCAGCGCTGCAGCCGTATGGCCGCATCACAATAACCAGCACTCAAGCATTTTAGCAAACAAATACACTCCGCAAAACGGTTGGTTAAAGCACCCCGAAGTCGTAGCGTTAAGTGGTGGATTTAAAAATCTCATGCTCTCACCCGCCAATGATCTTTATGTCGTATGGCAAACACAGTCCACAGACGACAATAGCAACAGTACCATTCAGGTGAGCAAAAGCAACATAAGCCCCACCCCACCCCCGGAACCCGAGCCACCGATTACCGAAGGAAATTGGTATCGGCCAACAGTCGATACCACTTGGCAATGGCAATTACAGGGCGAGCTTAATATTACTTACCCCGTCGATATTTATAATATCGATTTATTCGATACGCCCCCGGAGATGATCGCCGAACTCCATACCCAGCAACACAAAGTGATTTGTTATTTTTCTGCTGGCAGCTTCGAACCCTGGCGCCCTGACGCCGACCGTTTTCAAGAAAGCGATCTCGGACCACCACTGGAGGGATACCCTGAAGAGCGCTGGCTCGACATTCGTTCAGAAAATGTGTTAACTATATTAAAAGACCGCTTAGACTTAGCCAAACAGAAAAACTGTGATGGGGTAGAGCCGGATAATGTCGATGTCTACCTATCGAGTCCATCGCTCGGCATTACCGCCGACGATCAATTGGCATTTAACCGCAGAATTGCCAATGAAGCACATAAACGCGAGTTATCCGTAGCGCTAAAAAATGGCTTGACACAAATCCCTCAACTCATCGATTATTTTGATTTTTCCGTCAATGAACAATGCCATCAATTCAACGAATGTGAATTACTCAACCCCTTCATCGAAGCTGGCAAACCCGTACTCAACGCCGAGTATCAGCCACGATTTACCACCGAACCAGGCTTTAGCCAACTTTGTGAAACGGCCCGTGCCGCCCAATTTCGAACCATCGTATTATCGGTAGAGTTGGATGGTAGCTTGCGAATGAGTTGTGATGAAATGGCGATCAACCCTTAACCTCACCGCCATTAAATTAATTTATATTTACTCTAAAATCTGGTGAAACAGTCCCCCACGCCGCAATGGCAGCAGACCAAATGGCTTATCTATATCAAGGTCCTAATTATCAAGCAATTCAACTCCGTTTTAATAATCCTAACTATGCTATGTTAGTGATTTTGCCTGATGAGGGGCAATTTGATAACGTAGAAAATGAATTAAATAATGAATTTATTAATCCGATTATCCTTGACCCTAATATTATTAATCTTGGTCCCCATATGGTTAAAATTCAAATGCCTATTTTTAGCATTGAGCAATCCATTAACTTCATTAGCTATTTAAAAAAATCCGGAGTTTCTTCTATGTTCAATCAAGCAGAGGCTAACTTTTCTGATTTGTTTGCTGATTCCATGGCCGAGGCTCATGTTTCAACCTACAAACAAAATTCAATGATTGACGTTCACCCCGGCGGGGTATCCGCAGCGGCAGCCAGCTTCACTGGAGTCACGCTTGTGGAACTTGTGCCTCATTTAAAGATTAATCGGCCTTTTATTTTTGTTCTTCGTAATGTGACTCAAAACGTCAACTTATTTATGGGGCGGTTATTAGATCCCACGCAATAATTAATAAACTTGGCAAAATATTTAGAATTTACTGCGACCATGCTTTTGACACAAAGCATGTCATTGTTGAAACATTTTAGTTAGGATGAACACACCTACTGCAACACATAATTAAAACTCTCTTGATGCAGCGTATTACCAAACTCATCAAGCACCGCCACTTGCCAGTCACCTAGCATTGTCGAGTTAAGTCGCTTGCTGGAATACACCCGCCAGCGATTGCCATTAATTTCAAAAGGCACAATGGCGTATACTTTGCCGGCGTGCCTCCAATGGTGATAAAGCGTTTGGCCTTTCATCTCTCTAAATTCAGTATAGAAATACACAAGTTTAACACCGTCTTCACGGGCAGACACTAAGGAATCAATTTGGTCCACGGGTTCGCGTTGTTTAACGTCATTGGTTAACAGGGCACGCGCAATATAACCTGTCCGGGTTGACAGCTGCTCCGCTTTTTTCGTGACGAATGAGGCCACATCGCTTTTTTCTCGCGATAGCTCCGGATCAGTATCAGGCAACTGAGCGTTGTCTAACGAAACAGGCGGCATAGCACCGATCGCTGGCGCTGCTTCTTCAATCGGAGAAACTTGCCCAATGGCTGATAGATGCTCCACCTCTGATACTGTCCCGGCAATCGGCTTATCATCTTGCTCAACCAAACCACGCAGCTTTAAATTCACTTTCGGTTCATTGACTGTTGATAATAAATTGTTATCTATGGGTATATCCAGCTCAGGCAAAGCAACGAACTGTGTTCGTGATGTCGCTGAAATCTGCTGATCAAGCTTATTATTGCTGACAAACCAAAAAATGATGGCAACAAAAATAATGGCAATCGCAACCATAGCATAATACCTAGGTTGACTCGATTGAATGGGGGGGACGTCAACGTTTGGGGTGAAATATTTTCTTTTGACTCTTATCCTAAGTTTTACGCGTCCATCAGACATTCATGCTTTCCTACTCTGAACTACCATAGGCATGCTTGCCATGCCACCACATCACTGCCATTTACCACCCGGTCTATCTTAATAAGCTGCCTTAAGGGTCAACTCGAGCGGCAAATATACGGCGTACCCGATCTAGATCAACTTCCGTATCTACCCCTGGTCCCGGCGATTCTAACGCTTCTTCAACGTGAATTTTTTCGCCATACCATAAAATTCTCAATTGCTCCAATAGCTCAGTACGCTCAGGTGGACATGCCGGCCAATGGACAAATTTTCGTAAAAAACCTGCACGATAAGCATACAAACCAATATGCCGAAAATGCGCAGCGTCGATGGGCAAGGGTTGATCGTTTTGCAATGGGAAATTCTCACGATCCCAGGCAATCGGCGCACGACTAAAATACAATGCATAACCCTTTTGATCAACCACCACTTTTACCACATTTGGATCAAAGACATCAGCAACTTCATCAATTCGTACACACACCGTGGAAGCCGCAATGGCCGGTCGATCCGATAAATTATTGGCAACTTGGTCAATGACGATCGGTGGCATCAGTGGCTCATCCCCCTGCAAATTGACAATAATATGATCATCATCAAAACCACATTGGTCAACCACTTCAGCGAGGCGATCCGTGCCGGTACGGTGATCTTGGCGAGTCAGGCAAACCTCGACATCGCTAATCGCTGTCTTGATGCGCTCATCATCTGTCGCAACGATAATATGCTGGGCATCACTTTTTGCAGCACAATCGCAAACCCGCTGAATAAGTGACCTGCCATGAATATCGTGCAAGGGTTTGGCAGGCAAACGTGACGATCCATAACGCGCCGGAATAACAATACTAAATCCCATTACACTTCCTCATCCGCCGCTAACTCGCGTGCCTCAGCTTCCAGCATGACGGGAATATCATCACGAATAGGATAAGCCAAACGATCCGCTCGGCAAATCAATTCTTGTGCCTCTTTATTATAATGTAGCGGGCTTTTACAGATAGGGCAAACCAAGATATCAAGTAATTTGTTGTCCATTGATGTCTCCAGGTAAACTTGTCAGTTGCTCAATAATTTGATCAGCGACCGATGCTGCGATTTCCGCATTCACCGGTACAAACCACATATGAGATTTAGCAAAATTGAAGCATTTTACCGCATCTTTCTCGGTCATTAATACAGGCGCATTTTCCAACGATGCGAAATGAGCCGCCGTAAAATCAAAATGATCCGTAAACTCATGCTCTATTATATTGATTTTATATGATTTAAGCTGATTAAAAAAACGCTGTGGATGGCCGATACCCGCCACCGCATGCACCCTTTCCCCGGCAAAACTGGCCATGTCCCGACGCTTTGCTGGATCTCGTAGATTAATCGCCTGCTGCATATTTAACCTCATAGCGATTTCTTGTTGTTGTGGTACGCCCCCGTTATTCAACAAAAATTGCACCGTTAGCAAACGCGACATGGGCTCGCGTAATGGTCCCGCCGGCAGACAATATTGATTACCAAATCGACGATCGCCATCCAGCACAACGACTTCAATGTTCCGCGCCAACGCATAGTGTTGTAAACCATCATCTGACACGATAACATCCACCGGAGACTTGGCGAGCAAACAACGCACATCGTCGGGCCGATGAGGTCCCACCACCACCGGACAGGCGCACCGCTTAGCCACTAACACCGGTTCATCGCCCACCAAACGTGGATCACTGTGGGCAGTAACCCATTGAGGCCAATTTTTCGCCTGCCCGCCATAACCTCGACTAATCACGCCCGGATGATAACCGGCTTGCCGCAGGTAATTCACCAACCAAATCACAGCTGGCGTTTTCCCTGTACCACCTACCGTTAGATTACCCACAACAATGACTGGCACAGGTGCTTGATAGGTTTTTAAAATACCTCGCCGGTAGGCCCAGCGCCGCAGCTTAATCAGCATCAAAAAAATCTTGGAAAGCCATCTCAAACCCATAGGAACCGGTGCCGTGTCATACCAGGACTGAGCGATGTCATGCAGCAAAGTTTTCACCAATAAAAAACACGCTCAAGAAAATCGGACATTTGCTGGGATGCATGGCGCCGCATGGACCAAAATATTTTTCGGTTATCATCAGCCACCGTACGCCCTGTAAAAGGCGCTTCGTGCAAGCGGCACCAATACGCCAATAGTTGATCAAAATCAGTGATTGAGGGACAGGATAATGCGGTATTTCGCTCAGCAAAGGAGTTCGCCTGAGGCGCCAATGTCAAAGCCGCGCCACTGGCCAAGGCTTGCCAATATTTCAGGCGACAGGAGTTCATTAAATGCGTCGCCGCCACCGAGACCGCCACCGCAGGCAACCATCGCCATTGATCCAGAATCAGTACGCTTCCCGGCGTTAATGCCGCACGCTGCCATTGACTAATGAAAATGATTTTAGACGTCCCGGAAGGACTAGAGAGTGTGTAATTAGCAAGTGCGGCCAGTCCCTGGCCATCCGACTCGTCCAACGATAAACATAAAATACTGTCATCCATTAACCTTGAGTCCTGCCATTTATTTAGCAAGGCATGTGCCGAATCGATATGATCCACATCTGCCCACCATAACTTCCCGGTGTTATGTCCCATCACCACTTTTGCCAACGTCGGCTCCACTTGAGCGGGTGTGACTAAGGTGACCATGTCAACCGGCTTTGACACGCTCGTCACCTGACTCGCTAAGCCATCATACTCACTTTGCTTCCAAGGGTAATAAACTTGCCAAGCAATACCCTCGGGAGGAAAATCCGTTTGCAACGCAACCATCGGTACGGGTAACAACCGACTCTGTTGCGGCTCAATGTATTGATAATCAGCGAGACATTGCAACCAATTCACACCCGGTAAATCCGCCACCACAATGACCGCACATGGGTTTAAGCGCCCCAATAAACGACGGATCGCCCCAGCTCGATCACAACAGCCATAACCATAAGCCGTTTTTTTTAAGTCCCGTAAAGGTTCTTCGAGGATATCAAGGTATTCCTGCTCATAGGTAAGCACCAAGCGAACATCCAAGCGTTTCTCTCGAATGGCGCACAATACATTCACCGCCATCAATACTGACAAACGTGACTGACCGGCACGTATCCATATTACTCGCCCCTGCTCGGCGGGTGGCCGCACAAACCCCCAGCGCGCATTGGCACGGTGAGACTTGCCAGTCAGCCGGTCTTTGACATCATGAAATAAAATGTCAAATAGATGACTGCCATAAGCGGCACGACAACGGACTAACTTATTCCAATGGTTAAGCAACGGTATCATTCTGATTCACGAAACTGCATTTTATGAAGTGCTGCATAATGCCCGCCTTGCTTGATTAAGGTTTGATGGTTCCCCATTTCAACAATTTTTCCTTGATGCATGACTACAATCGTATCCGCCTGCTCGATGGTTGACAATCGATGGGCGATGACAAAGGTCGTGCGGGATTTCATTAAACTGTCTAAGGCCGATTGAATATAACGTTCCGACTCGGTATCCAATGACGAGGTGGCTTCATCAAGGATTAATACTGGCGCATCTTTTAAAATTGCCCGAGCAATGGCCAAGCGTTGCCGTTGTCCCCCCGATAATAATACGCCATGCTCACCCACCATGGTATCCAAACCATTGGGTAAGTGTTCAATGAATTCCATCGCATGAGCAAATTTGGCCGCTTGTATAATACGATCTTCACTGGCGGTTTCCAAACTACCATAAGCAATATTATGTCGCACCGTATCATTAAATAATGTGATTTCCTGACTGACCAGGGCAATTTGCCGCCGTAGGCTGGCTAATTCAATGGCATTAATGTTAATACCGTCCAGACAAATTTCACCTCGTGAAATATTGTAAAATCGCGGTAACAAACTAACCAGCGTGGATTTGCCACTGCCCGACTTGCCAACAAAGGCAATCACCTGGCCTGGCGATACAGCAAAATTAATATGATTTAACACATCTCCAGCTTGCTTGTTATAACGAAAACACACATTTTTAAACGCAATCTGGCCTTGGCTACCAGTTATGATCTCAGTCCCGGTATCATTTTCTTTTGCTTCTAATAAAAAAGCAAAAATACTTTGTGAGGCAGCAATACCTCGCTGTAAAATGGCATTCACTGTGGTTAAACGTTTTAACGGCGGGAACAATAACAACATGGCGGTAATAAACGACATAAAAACACCGACACTGATTTGATCTTGGGTCTCGGGTCGACTCGCGAGATAAACAATACCCGCCAATAAACAAGCCGCCATCAACTGAACAATCGGTACGCTGGCCGCATTGGTCATGACAATTTCCATAAACTGTCGACGATTATCCTCATTAGCAACCACGAACTTATCTCGCTCGTGGTTTTGACCACCAAAAACTTTAATCACCCGCTGAGCTTCAATCGTTTCCTGAGTAATATGCGTCACATCACCCACCGAGTTTTGCAAACGTTTGCTAATGCGGCGCAGTCGTTTGTTTACCCCCACCACCAGCACGCTGAGCAACGGGCCTAACACTAAAAATAACAACGCGAGCTGCCAGTTGATGTAAAACATCCAAGCCAGTAAACCAATAATCGTCAACGAATCCTGGATCAATACCGTAATGGCCCGACTTGACGCATCCGCCACTTGCTCAGCATCATAAATCAATTTTGAAATTAACTGACCTGAGGCATGATTGTCATAGAAACGTGTGGGTAAACATAAAAAATGTTCAAACATTTCTTTGCGCAGGTCTTTAATGACATGCCGCCCCACCCAAGCCATACAAAATGTCACCGCAAAACTACCGACCCCACGAATTAAAAATACACTAATAATGAGTATCGGAACCAGGGTAATGGTATTCGGATTTTTATCAACAAAAGTGCCATCTAACATGGGTTCCATCAATGCGGCAAAGCCCACTTCGGTGGCCGCCACAATCAGCATACCGACAATCGCAAAAATAAACGCCGCTAAATAGGGCTTGACATAACTTAATAAACGGCCATACACAACACGACCATTATTGAGATCTAAAGGCTTAACGGGATCAGACATTGACTTGATGATTGATGAGATAATGACAGAGAATATAGATAACCCACTTCCTTAGTAATACGGTTTGATAAAGGAAGGGATTATAGCGCGAACCCGATGTTCGCGCTATCGTGACAGCTCAAGTTAAGAGATTATCCCGTTATTCGGAAGGCTGTTGAGTGGCAAACGTTAATCGCGAGAAACCGAGCTGTCGAGCAGCATCCATCGCGGTAATGACCGCTTGATGGGGCGTTTTAGAATCTGCACTGATGACAATCGGTACTTTACGATTGTCTCCGGCCACTTTTCGTAACGCTTGTTTCAAAGTCTCAATCTTGCTGCTGATCAGTTCGTGACCATCAATATAATACCTCCCCTTAGCATCAATGGTAATATCAACCGGCGTATTTTCTAAGGCTTTTTCTGATGAGGATTGCGGCAATTCAATACCCACTTCAAATTCATGTTTAAAGGTGGTTGATACCATAAAAAAAATCAACAATAGAAAGACAACATCAATGAGCGGGGTAAGATTAACATCTGGCTCATCTTGTTTGCGGGGCCGGAAATTCATCGTGCAGGCTCCATGGGTGCAGCATCACGTTGGCCGTGCATGACTTCCACCAGTTTGATCGCTTCTTGCTCCATGGTGACCACCAATTCATCGACCCGGCGGCGAAAATGCCGATGAAGCATCACTGTCGGTATGGCCACAGTTAAACCAGCCGCCGTGGTGATCAAGGCTTCAGAAATACCACCCGCCAACACCCCTGGATTGCCAACCCCTTGCACCGTAATCACGGTGAACACCTTAATCATACCAACCACGGTACCCAATAATCCCAATAACGGTGTAATAGCCGCAATGGTACCTAGTGTATTGAGATACCGCTCTAACTCATGAACCACATGCCGCCCGGTCTCTTCAATGCTTTCTTTCATCACTTCCCGGTCATATTTAAGCGTGGCTAAGCCAGCGGCTAAAACACGACCCAAGGGTGAGCTCTCCTTGAGCGAATTTACCGCATTGCTATCCAGTTGACCCCGTTGCCGCATCTGATAAATTTGCGCCACCATATGCTTGGGCGCCACCTTGCTCCGCTGCAATGACCAAAAGCGTTCTGCGATAATGGCAAGTGCGGTGACAGAACAAGCAATAATTGGAATCATTAACCAACCGCCAGACTTTACTAACTCAAACATCCAAGATCTTCCTTCACCTTAATTAAGATTTGTTGATATCGTTAACTGCACAGCTATTCTTTAAAAATTGTAGAGCACCTTGAGCCGCTGCGATTTAATTACATGAAAGTATCTGACAACAAAAACATTCTCATTTGACCAATTTTCATCCGATGGCTCTCACAATAAAGCACACGCCCCAGTGAGCTGGCGATAATTTTGAGCTTCATTGCTGCTTTTTAATGCCCGGTGAACCGCTACCCCTGCAAAAGACTTTCCGTTTATGAGCGCGATGCTGAATTTCCTCAATAAAATGCTCACGCGACACAACGGGTGAAGCCAATAACACTTGTTATAATGAAGATGCTTTTAGCACAGTCAAGCGCACCGATACAAGCCCAAGCATAAACCCGTTGCGACAGAACGATCATTTTTCACTCTGCCAATAACCCTGAGTCATTTGCCGATGCAAATACGGCCCTTGTAATCCCTGAGTATCTACTGAAAATGTAATTGCACCGTGTGAAGCGGTATCGTACAACATCACCTGCTGTTGTTGATAACGAGTAACCACCCTAGCCTTAGGGAATCCAAACCGGTTGCGATACCCCACGGGAAACAAGCCAAACTCGGGAGATACCACTCGAATAAAATCCGTCGTCGACGAGGTATTACTGCCATGGTGTGGTGCCACTAATACCGCCGCTTGCATATCAAACGCGCTGTGCTGTAACAATTGCTTTTCGGCGGATTTTTCAATATCCCCGGTCAACAAAAAACTGATGCCAGCCGCCGTGACTTTTAATACGCAAGAGTCGTTATTATTTTTCCTTTTACTCACCATCTGTGGATGTAATATTTCAAAATGCACGCTATCCCAAATCCAAGCCTGCCCTTTTTGGCATAACATGACTTGGTCATTCGCCACTTTTTCCGGCACACTGGTTAATATTTGTTGCACTGGAATATTTGTTGTGACGCCTTCTAAACCGCCAATATGATCGGCATCACCATGACTAATAATTAACGTATCAATACTCGACCAGCCGGTTTGTCTCAAATACGGAACGATGACGGATTCACCAATATCAAACCTTGAGCTATAACGCTGCCCAGTATCAAATACCAACACATGATTTTTGGTCTGCACCACCGCCGATAAACCTTGCCCAACATCCAGTAGTGTAAACGTCAATGCCTCGTCATCCAATGCTTTAGGTTTCACCAGAAACATCGGCAACAACCAGCAAACCCCTAACCAACGATTCGGCACTCCTTTGGGCGCCAACAACCACAGTACACCAACCATCCCTAATACCAGCGACCACCCCACAGGACGGTGTTGCTGCCAAAGCGCCCTATCAAAATCTGCGATATAACTCATCGGAAACCATAACAACCATAAACTATCACTGGCGATAGTTAAAATAAAGGAAGCAAGACTCGGCAAAAATTGCAATAAAAATAGGCCCACTAGGGTTAATGGTACTACAATAAAACTCACCCATGGCACCGCCATCATGTTAGCAATCGGCGATAACATCGACACTTGAGTATAAAAAACCAATATAAAAGGCATCAAACCCAGTGCGATCATCCATTGTACACGCACCCACTGCCAACCATTAGTTAATCGCAAACGGCCACTCACCCCATAAAAAATAATGGCTACTGCAACAAAGGATAACCAAAACCCCATAGACATCACCGAGTGCGGATCAATCAATAAAACGGCAATCAATGCCAGCGACAATAATTGCTGCCCGGTAAATTTTTTATTCAACAGCAGGCTGCTAAAAAATACCAATACCATCACAAACGCCCGTTGGGTGGGTATCGAAAAGCCCGCTAGCGCCGCATATAACGCTGCCACCCCAATGCTTACCAAGGCAGCCGCTTTGGGCGCGGGAAGCCGCAATGCCAAATTCCCCAAACGACTCCAGACAAACCGAACGCAAAAAAATACCATGCCCGCCACCAGACCAATATGCAAACCCGAGATAGCCACCAGATGATTAATGCCGGTATCGGTTAATACACGCCATTGCTCACGACTAATTAATGAACGGTCACCCACTGCTAACGCGGTAATAATTCCAACAAACTCAGAGGTGGGTAACGCGCTTTGCAACTGAGTCCGTAATGTATCTCGGAGATGACTCAAGGACCAAAATGGCGCTGTTTCCAAGCGCTGATTATCGACATGCGCTTTAATGTAACCGGTTGCCCGGATATGCTGCTGAAATAACCAACGCTCATAATCGAATCCCCCTGGATTCTGCAAACCATGAGGCCGTTTCAAACGCGCCATCACACGCCAACGCTCTCCTGGGCGCAATAATGTATTCAGTGTGTCATTACGATAACTGCTCAGCCGAACACGCAACGTTGTATTGAGCTGCTGCTGTTCAAATGCGATGGAATCCACCTTCATTTCAAAACGAATACCATGCTCCAGCGGTGTTGTTAATGAAATGAGGGTACCCGTGAGCCACACATCCCGACCTTCAAAATCCGCCGGCAACGCCGTGCTTAAAATTGAATGTGCCCAGAAAAATGCCCAAAAGAACCCCAAGCTAACAGTGGCCAGTAAACGAAAAATTTTAGTGAGGAAAAAACCAGGAATGCAGACTAAAAATAACCAAACCCAATGCGCTTCAAACAAACTTGTGAGCTGTTGAAACAACAAAACACCGAGCAATAGTGCACACGCGTACAAATACATAACAGAAGTCTCATTCCCAGAGTGGCTTCTATTAAGTATACACGCTTAACAAATAGGCCAGCTGCCGTATTTTACGCGAATTATTGGCAATTTTTTCATCACTGAAAAGGCAACGGTTTGGTCGGATTGAGAAAACTGGTGGTGGAATGGCATGCGGCACAACTGCTGGTAATGCCGGCTAATTCATGATCCAGTGGTGCAGGATGACATATTTCACAACTGCCTAACACTTCATTATGATCCACCGTCATCGGAGGCAACCAAGCTATCGGCTGATGACAAGCCGCACATTGATCCGTGGTTAGCGGATGGGTTGCCGATTGACTATGACAAGTCACGCAAAAACCTAAAACTTGAGTATGATCCACGGTAGTAATTTGTGCCCATGCGACAATGCTGTGACACGACTCACAGAGATCGGTACTGCCAATGTGGCCTGCCGATTTTCCCACCGCAAATGAGCCATCATGACAATAGACACAATCCCCGAACAACTGCTCGTGATCAACCGTAATGACAGGTAACCATCCCTTATCACCATGACAAGCCTCACATACATTACTGCTATTAAAATGCTGGGGGGGTTTTCCCACGGCAATCACACCATCATGGCAATCTGCACACGCACCGGTCACTTGAGTATGATCAAGTTGTAAAAGATCATGCCACTGTTCGGTACGATGGCACGCTTCACATATCTCAGAGCTTTGAATATGCGTGACCGGTTTACCGGTGGCCGTGCTGCCATCGTGGCAACTAATGCAATCATTAAAAATACCAGTATGATCAATACCGATGACAGGTAACCAAGCGATCGTGGAATGGCAAAGCAGACAATCCTCTGCGGTCACAATATGATCGGCCGGCTTGCCCACCGCGAAACTACCATCGTGGCAACCCATACAGTTACCCAAAATTTCGTTATGATCAATCGCGCTCACTGGCAACCAGGCAGCGCTATTATGGCAAGCCGCACAATGATCCGTAGAATTGGGATGATTTTCCGCCTTACCAATCGCCACATTATTATCATGGCAGGCAACACAATCACCCATAATCTCATTATGATCCACCACGATCACGGGCATCCAGCCATTGATCGCATGGCAAGCATCGCATCGATCGGAACTATCGATATGGGTTGGCGTTTTGCCGGTCGCCACAACACCATCATGGCATGTCAGGCAGTCTTGCTCAATCACCGTATGGTCCACCAAACTGGCAGGTAACCAAGCCGTGCTTGAATGACAGAAAACGCATTGATCAGAGGCGGGGATATGAGTTATTGGTTTGCCTACCGCAATGATGTTATTGTGGCAAGCGATACAACCGCCTAACACTTCATTATGATCCACCGTCATCGGAGGCAACCAAGCTATCGGCTGATGACAAGCCGCACATTGATCTGTGGTCACCGGATGGGTTGCCGATTGACTGTGACAAGTCACGCAAAAACCTAAAACTTGAGTATGGTCCACGGTAGTAATTTGTGCCCATGCGACAATGCTGTGACACGACTCACAGAGATCGGTACTGCCAATATGGTCTACCGATTTACCCACCGCAAATGAGCCATCATGACAATAGACACAATCCCCGAACAACTGCTCATGATCAACCGTAATGACAGGTAACCATCCCTTATCACCATGACAAGCCTCACATACATTACTGCTATTAAAATGCTGGGGGGGTTTTCCCACGGCAATCACACCATCA
>Ga0316204_10003310_pt1 | contig 32808 bp, 30 predicted proteins | sample 6monrhotite_MG_2_FD_205661 | JGI IMG/M metagenome (GOLD analysis project Ga0316204, IMG submission 205661) | Microbial mat bacterial communities from mineral coupon in-situ incubated in ocean water Damariscotta River, Maine, United States -... | ecosystem: Environmental > Aquatic > Marine >... | reverse complement strand
CATAGGATGAGGTATCATCAAAGTTGTCAAAGGTTAGGATGACCCTATTCAAGTCGGTTCTATCTACAAACACGGCACGGCTAATCTCGTCCGTGATAAGTCGATAAAACACCCCTGCGGTAATACTTCCTTTTTCTAGGTTACGTGTATAATTTGCTTCAACCGAATTTGTGAATTGAGGCACTAAGCTTGTTCTTCCGAAGGAAGAAATAAGAGGCGTAGCCCATTCTCTAATCGGGTTGATTTGTTGCAGTCCGGGACGATCAATACGTCTGCTATAACTTAATTGGTATTGATTCTTTTCTGAAGGGTTATAGGTTAAGAAGGCTGAGGGGTATAATTCGAAATAATCGTTGGTAAACTTTCTCACGATATCATCACCTTCAATCGTAACATCTACTTGAGGGTCGGTATCAATATTCTCTAAATTGTCACTAACCACACCAGTCTGATATGATTCTCTCGTATTAGCATCTACAGACACTGTTTCTGCACGCACCCCTACTTGCAAGCTTATTTTTTCCCAGCTCTTACTGTAAGTTACATAGGCTGAGTAAATATCACGTTCGTAGGCAAAATCAGTCGTTGGAGATGAAATGGGAGCTCCTTCTAAATTGAATGGATTGACGACCGTCTGACTCGAAGTTCTGCCAATATCACTACTAAAAATACGTGCTTCTAATCCGGCTTCCAGCTTTACAGTTTCCGAAATTGGATTTACATAATCCAGATTCACAAACAGCTGATCGCGTTCCGTATCAATAAAATCCATATAGTCGTTGTTGAAGGCGGCACCCGCAAAACGAAAGTCGGCATCCTCATCATTTCCAAAGGTATTGTAATCTGCTTCCAGTTCTATATTGTGACCATCTTCATTAATGTCGTGTTTGTAATTAAAGTTGTATTGTGCTGAGTTGTTTTCCACATCATTGATGAAGTCCTGCATTTGATCAAATGTTGGGTCATCGTAGAAAAATATATCGGTAATTCCCGTTGTACTACCGTCAAAAATATTTTGGTTGGTAAAGACAGAAATGGTGTTGCTATCGTCTAAATAGAAATCGACACCCAGCTTAAATAAGTTGGAGTTCCTAGCGTCTAAAAATTCGAAAAATTGTTCCGAATTATCATCGCTTCGGAATAGATTTCCATAGTTCTCGTTTTTTGCAGTATTGTGTCCCCAGTTTCCATAGAAATTGAACTTTCCGTTGCGGTAGTTCATATCAATAGAAGAGTTGAACTTAGGCTGACGCTCATAGGCCAAGCCAACGTTCACGTTTCCGTTAAATCCGATGTTGGTATTCTTGTGCAGAATAATGTTCACCAGTCCGCTCATTCCTTCTGGATTGTATTTGGCAGAAGGATTGGTGATTAATTCAATTTGTTTGATGGATGTGGACGGAATTTGTTTCAGTAGCTGGGCTACAGGAACATTACTTAATTTTCCATCAACCATTACGCGTACATTTTGGTTGCCACGCAAGGCTAAGGCTCCGGTTTGCTGATCGACAGAAACAGAAGGTAAATTGTTCATGATATCAGCCGCCGTAGGCCCACTGGTCGATAAATCTTTACCAATGGTAATTACCTTTCGATCTAATTTTTGCTGAATGGTGGTACGTTCGGCGACTACCGTTACTTCAGCCAGCGAAGCAATGTCTTCTTCCAATTGAATATTTCCAAGATCGACATTTCTATTGGACCGAGAGATCTCGATCTCCACCTCGTAATTTTTATATCCAATAAATTGTACGGATATTTTGCTTTTACCTTCTGGGATTTCTTCGATGGTAAAGGTGCCGTTGTCGTCGGTGACACCCCCTGTGATGATTTCTCCACTTAAGGTCTTCACCACGATACTCACATAAGGAATGGGCTCTTGGAGGTTTTTGTCGATTACGGTTCCAGTGATTTTTCCGAGGCGCTCGGGTTCAGGGTCGGCTGCATAGGTAGTCATACCTACGAATAATACCAACAGTACTAATAACTGTTTCATTTTTAGATTGTTTAGTTGTTCGTTTTTTGATTTGATGATTTACCTTCTTAAGCAACGTATGTGAATACATGGTTGGTGTTGCCTATTTAAGAACGTAATGTCCATATGACGATTGATCGCAGTTACCGTTACATGAAAACTATATTTTAACACATTTTTATAAGTCTTTGGGAAACCTATTTCACCACGCTTTTTAAAAAAAGAGAACGTTCAATTTTTAAAACAAAAAGCCCGAAGTCTAGAACTCCGGGCTTCGTCTTTACTGCTATTATTAACACTAACCATCAACGTAAAAAAATCACAGCAAAGACAGAAATATTTCTACTCAATAGACGAGGCCTCCAGAATTATGTTACATACTTTGAGTTATTTAACTTAGTTTTAGGAAAAATAAATGAGATCAACCCTTTTTTATCAATGAAAAAAACTTTGGTTATTGGCGCCAGTACGAATCCATCCAGATACTCTTATTTAGCCATACAGATGCTTTTAGAGGCGAATCAGCCTGTAGTTGCCATCGGTTTAAGAGAAGGAGAAGTTGCTGGTGTTTCTTTTTCATCGGAACGGAAGCCATTTAAGGAAATTGATACGGTCACACTTTATATTGGCCCGAAGCACCAACCCGATTACTACGCCTACATACTTTCTTTGAAACCGAAGCGGGTTATTTTTAATCCGGGTACACAGAATCCTAAATTTCAGAACCTTTTGAAAGCCCAAGGGATTGAGGTGGAAGTAGCGTGCACCTTAGTTTTGCTTCGTACGAATAGCTATTAGCCCTAAAAAGGTGAGCAATCCATTCAGAATTAAAATAAAGAAGCCCCATTCAAAATTAAAGTAGGTGCTGCATAAGTAGCTAATAAGGTAGCCTACAAACGGAGTGAGAATGGCTACTAAGGGTACCCATTTATCTATGACCTTCCACTTGGTAAAAAGCCCATAGGCATAGAGCCCAAGCAAGGGGCCATAGGTGTAACCCGCAAACACAAACAAACGAAGAATGACCGAATCATCCGCAATAATGTACTTAAAAAATACAATCACCAAGATGAGGGCGACCGACATCAGGACGTGGATTTTCTTCCGAATCTTTACCTGACCCTTTGTATCGTATTTCTTTTCAATATCTAAAATGTCGATGCTAAAGGAGGTAGTAAGCGAGGTGAGCGCACTGTCTGCACTCGAATAGGCCGCTGCCACCAAGCCTAACAAGAAGAATATGGAGATGCCAATGCCTAAGCCAGAATCGACGGCCACGGTTGGGAATAACATATCCTTATGAGCATCAATGCCATTTTGCTCCGCGAAAACGGTTAAAAGGAGGCCTAAGGCCAAAAAGATAAAATTTACAATGGTAAGCACAATCGTAAACCAAAACATGTTTTTTTGAGCGTCCTTTAAGTTTCTACAGGTTAGGTTTTTTTGCATCATATCTTGATCCAAACCAGTCATTACAATGGCGATAAAGACACCACTAAAAAACTGTTTGAAGAAATAATCGCCTTTTTTCCAATCGTCAAAAAAGAACATTTTGGACAAATCGCTATCGGCAATAAATCCAAAGAGAGTGTCTGACGAAAGTCCCAGATCTTCCGAAACAATATAGACCGCTACACCTAGCGCAATGAGCATAAATAGGGTCTGTAAAGTGTCTGTCCACACAATCGTTTTAATTCCGCTTTTGAAGGTGTATAGCCAAATCAGTAAGATGGTAATGGTGACGGTAATCCAAAAGGGAACGCCCTTAGTTCCGAAGAAATTCATTTTATCAAATACCAAATACTGAAGCACATTCGCCACTAAATACAATCGAAAACTAGCACCCACAATACGAGATAATAGAAAAAAGGATGCGCCTGTTTTGTAAGAGCTATTTCCAAAACGACCGTCTAAATAAGAGTAAATAGAGGTGAGATTGAGGCGGTAGTACAGAGGTAATAAAATAAGCCCAATGACCGCGTAACCCACGGTATAGCCCAACACCATTTGAAAATAACTAAAACTATTAGCCTCTATGGCACCCGGAACCGAGATAAACGTGACTCCGCTTAACGAGGCACCAATCATCCCAAAGGCAACTAAATACCAAGGTGATTGCTTACCAGCTTTAAAGAAATCATCGTTACTACCTCCTTTATTTGTTAAAAAGGAAATTAATAGCAAAATGCCAAAGTAACCGCCAATTAAGAGTAAAATGTGTAGTGGTTGCATAGTTTTTCTCCTTTTTATCTAACAAAAGGCCAAAAATACAAAGTTTGAAGTAGTAGCTCGCTTAATTTTTTTTTACTTTTGAATAATTCGAAAAAAAATAATTCAAATTTATCTCAAAGCTATGAAGAATAAATTATTATTACTTGCCGTAGGCTTGCTCGCTTTTACTTCGGTTTCAGCGCAGGAATATCTACAAATGATAGACGATGGTTCCTATACTGTCGCTGAAATAGTGCAAAGCGCCGAGGCGTATTTTGCTGATAAAGACAAGGGTCGCGGCTCAGGTTACAAACAATTTAAACGTTGGGAATACATGGCCAACCGTCAAAAGAACGAGGCGGGCTATTTAACACCCATTTCTGAAAAACTAGCAGAAGTAGAACGTTACAATGCCTATCTCAATGAAACTTCTGATAGCAGAGCCTCTATGGCAGATAACTGGGAAGAGTTAGGACCTACCTATTGGAATGCGACGACTTCTTGGAATCCAGGTGTAGGACGGGTGACTGGCTTGGCCGTTGATCCGGCTAATACCGACCATATCATTATCAGTGCGAACACCGGTGGTGTTTGGAGAACCATTGACGGTGGTGACAATTGGGCGCAATTGGGTGATTTCTTCACCAATTTAAGAGCCTATGCGGTGGCCATAGATCCAAGCGACCCTGATACCTATTACTTTGGGTCAAGCTCTGGAATCATTTATAAGTCTGTAGATGCTGGCGGTACCTGGGTGGAATTAGCTGATATGAGCAACTCTTTAATCAATAAAATTTTAATTGATCCAACCAATACAGACGTTATGTTTGCGGCCTCTCAGAACGCCGGTATTTTCCGAAGCGATGATGCAGGAGCTACTTGGACCGAAGTTGCTGGGGATAGCCGAGCGTATGATATCGAATTCAAGCCTGGCGATACTAGTGTGGTTTTTGCCTCTGGTTTGGACGTGCATAAATCTACTGATGGCGGTGTGACTTGGGTGACTATTCCTGGTTTCTCCTCAGGTGCGAAAATGATAGGTGTGACCCCAGCAGACGATAGCGTGGTCTACGTGGTAGAGGCAAACGGTGGTTCTTTTGGTGGTTTTTATAAATCGACAGATACCGGCGATTCCTTTGTTGAATTGGACCATTCAGGAAGAAATTACTTTGGCTATGATACAGCTGGATTTAATAGTGGCGGACAAGCGCCAAGAGATATGGACGTGGCTGTGAGCCCAGTGGATGCTGATGAAGTTCATATTGCAGGAATCCTTACCTGGCGGTCATTAAATGGCGGCGTTGATTTTACGTGTACAGCAGACTGGATTCCAGGTGCTGCACAAAACGCTGGCATTGGTTACCACCATGCCGATGTTGATATTATGGAGTTTGTAGGAACCGAATTGTATGTAGGTAGTGACGGAGGTATTTTTGTTGCTAGAGATACTGGAAATCTAACGGCTGATTATTACGAAGACTTGACGACTGGTTTGGGAATTCGTCAATTTTATAAAATAGGAATCTCGCAAACGGCAGATGTGGTCGTGACTGGGGGTTCTCAGGATAATGGTACTTCTTTTTATACGGAAGCCAATGGTTGGATAGATTGGTTAGGGGCAGATGGAATGGAAGGCTTTGTGGATAAGGATGATACCAATGTCATGTACGGAACGAGTCAGAATGGACAATTGTATCGTACCGATAATGGAGCGAATTCTCAGAATGGTTTAAATGAGCCAGGACCAGGTAGTGGAAACTGGGTAACGCCTTTTGAACAAGATCCTGAGGTTACTAATACGATATACTTAGGGTATAACTCCATTTATAAGTCGACGAACAAAGGAAACAGTTGGACAGCCATTTCTCAAAATTTAAATGGAAGTCAGGACGAAATGAAAATCGCTCCTTCCAACAATCAAGTGATTTACACCTCGAGAGCTTCCATATTATACAAAACAGAAGATGGTGGTGCAACCAACTGGGTACAAATGCCAACGCCAGGTTCTATCAATTCTATGGCGGTGCATCCAACAGATCCTAACAAAATTGCTGTAGCAGTAGTTGGTGGATCTAAGGTGAAAGTATCGACGGATGGCGCGGAGACTTGGACCGATATGCGATTGAATCTTCCGGATTTTAATTCGCTGTCGATTGCGTGGCATGACAACGGAGCTGATGGCTTGTATGTGGGAATGGACTATGGAATTTATTATATAGACAATACGATGTCTGAGTGGTTGCCTTACAGCAATAACTTGCCAAACGTGATTGTAAACGAATTGGAAGTGAACACGGTAGATGGGAAACTATATGCTGCGACCTACGGAAGAGGATTATGGGCATCGCCATTACAAGAAGTAGTGTTGGGTGTAAACGATGTGGACAATGCGAGTTTAGTAAGCATAGTGCCAAACCCTGCTAGCAACGAAATTACCATCGGGATGCAAGAAGCACTTGAGGCCGATATCCGCCTATTTGATGTTGCTGGTAAATTGGTGATACTGCAGCGTGATGTGATGATAGAGAATACGCACACCGTGGATATCTCAGGACTGAATACTGGATTGTATTTTGTTCGTATCAATTCTGACCTAGGAACCATCACCAAACGAATTATCAAGGAATAAGGCTTTTTATTTCTTCGGAATAAATGCTTCAGTAAACTACAACGGTTACTGAAGCATTTTTTTTATCTTGCTGCCCACTTAGGCTTATGGATTTTTCTTCAAAATTATTAGAGAACGCCGTCAACGAAGTGTCACAGTTACCCGGTATCGGGAAACGCACGGCACTGCGATTGGTGTTGCATTTGTTAAAGCAACCAGAAGATCAAACGGTACGGTTATCGGAGAGCTTGCGACAGGTACGAGAAGAAATTAATTTCTGTAAAAATTGCCATAATATTTCAGACAGTGCGCTCTGTGAAATTTGTGCCAACCCCAATCGCGATGCGCAATTGGTGTGCGTAGTGGAAGACATCCGCGATGTGATGGCCATCGAAAATACGAGTCAGTATAAAGGGCATTACCACGTGCTTGGGGGTAAGATTTCCCCCATGGACGGCATTGGTCCTGGCGATTTAAACATTCCTAGCTTGGTGGAAAAAGTGAAAAATGAATCGGTGAAGGAGTTGATTTTTGCTTTGAGTTCTACCATGGAAGGAGATACGACCAATTTTTACATCTTTAAGCAAATCGAAGAAAGCAGTGTAACCACTACAACCATCGCCCGAGGAATTTCGGTGGGCGACGAGTTGGAATACGCCGATGAGGTGACGCTGGGCCGTAGTATTGTAAATCGAATTCCGTTCGAATCTTCCCTCAAAAGCTCCTAGGCCTTGAAGCTATCCGTCATCATACTCAACTACAACGTACGTTTCTTTCTGGAGCAGTGCATCATCAGTGTGGAACGTGCTTTGCACGGTATTGATGCTGAAATTATTGTAGCAGACAACGATTCAAAAGATGACAGTTGTGCGCTGGTCAAAGCACGTTTTCCTAAGGTAATCCTTTTGGAAAACAAAGAGAACTTGGGATTTAGTAAGGCAAACAACCGCGCGGTGGAAATAGCTAAAGGCGAGTATGTTTGTATTTTAAATCCAGACACTGCAGTGGCAGAGGACACCTTCTCCAAGGCGATCCATTATGCTGAAAATCAGTCGAAATTAGGAGCCTTAGGCGTCTATTTGATGGACGGCACCGGCAATTATTTGCCAGAAAGCAAACGAAATATCCCAACGCCACGACGCTCTTTGCTCAAGCTGGTGGGCTGGACCAAAGGAAAGAATGGCTATTATGCCAACCATGTGGAGGATCGTGGCCAAGGTAACGTAGATACCCTAGTAGGGGCGTTTATGTTGATGAAGCGCGCGGTCTATCAAGAAGTGGGTGGTTTCGATGAAGATTACTTTATGTATGGCGAGGACATTGATTTATCCTATAAATTGATTCAAGCGGGCTATCAAAACTGTTATTTGGGCGATTTGTGTGTGCTGCATTACAAGGGCGAGAGTACCCAAAAGGACGCGGCCTATCTCGATCGTTTTTATGGCGCGATGCGAATTTTTTACAATAAACACTTCAAAAGTAATTACATACAGCATGCTTGTATGAATTTTGGGGTGATGGTGGCCAAGAAATTCCGAAGAAGAAAAGAGGGTAAACGACAAGCAATAGGACCCTATATTGAAGAGGTGCTGGTCATTACTGAAAGCATAGGATTGCTGAAGCGACTTTCAGAAATTTATGACGTTCCTGTGCGTTCGGTGTCTAAAACATCGATGGGCAATGCTCTTTTTACAAACCGACTCTGTATCTTTGACGGCGATTATATGTCGTATCAGCAAATTTTTTCGGTGATGCAACAACGTAAAAACAGAGAAAATGGCTTTCGTATCAAACCGCCAGGATGTAAATTTGTGATTGGCAGCGATCAAAGCGATCAGAAAGGAAATGTGCAGGCTTTATAATTATCAAATTCATAATTTATTAGGGTCAAAAAGACATTTTTTTACATTATTATAAATTACAGCGCATAATTTTTATTAATTTTGCATTAAAATAGAAACACCACTTGTAGTACTATGGCAAGATTTGAATTGAAATTACCAAAAATGGGGGAAAGCGTTGCGGAAGCAACCGTTACCAATTGGCTTAAGAATGTGGGCGATGCCATCGAAGCCGATGAAGCCGTATTGGAAATTGCTACGGATAAAGTAGACAGTGAGGTTCCTTCTGAAGTGGATGGTACGCTCGTGGAGGTATTATTTCAGGTGGATGATGTGGTGCAGGTAGGACAGACGTTAGCTATCATTGAAACAGACGGTGATTTGGTCGATGTAGCCGATGCGGCCCCGTCGGCAGCAAAACAAATTGAAGCAACCCCTGCTCCTGAAGTGGTTGCCCAAGTGGAAGAAACGGTGACTTCAGCAAAAGAAAGTGCTGAGAATGCTATCGAAAGCAATGGAGAGCGATTTTACTCGCCGCTCGTGAAAAATATGGCATCCGCCGAAGGCATTACTCAAACTGAATTGGACGGTATTACTGGTACGGGTAAAGACGGTCGCGTTACTAAAAATGATATGCTTTCGTATATTGAAAATAGAGGAAAGCAAACCCAAAGGCAACCGGCAACCAATACAGCTGCATCACATGCGCAGCCAGCTCCTGTTGCGGAGGCAAAGGCTGGAAATGCTACGCCAGTTTCTGTGAATGGTACTTCCGAAGTTATCGAGATGACGCGGATGGGGAAACTCATTGCGCATCACATGATAGAAAGCATACAAACAAGCGCACACGTGCAATCCTTTGTGGAATGTGACGTCACCAGAATTTGGAATTGGAGAAATAAAATCAAAGATAGCTACCAGAAACGAGAAGGCGAAAAATTAACCTTCACACCTATCTTTATGGAAGCGGTGGCCAAGGCTATCAAAGATTTCCCGATGATGAATATTTCCATTGATGGAGATAAAATTATCAAACATAAAAACATCAATTTAGGGATGGCAGCAGCATTGGCGGATGGCAACCTCATTGTTCCTGTAATTAAAAATGCTGACCAACTGAATTTGGTAGGCATGAGTAAAGCGGTCAATGATCTTGCGGACCGTGCTCGAACTAATAAACTAAAGCCAGACGATATACAGGGCGGAACCTATACGGTGACCAACGTAGGTACTTTTGGAAGTATTATGGGTACGCCTATTATCAACCAACCGCAGGTGGGTATTTTGGCCTTAGGAGCCATTAGAAAGGTGCCAGCGGTCATTGAGACTCCGGAAGGTGATTTTATTGGGATCCGTTACAAAATGTTCTTATCGCATAGCTACGATCACCGAGTGGTGAACGGTGCCTTGGGAGGACAATTTGTAAAAGCAGTAGCAGACTACCTAGAAGCTTGGGATGTGAATCGTGAAGTGTAAGCTTACTTGGCTGTCTGTAGTTGGCTAAACAATATTTCCAAATCATCATAGCCAAAAATAGTGTGATCCTTATTCCAAATCACCGGAAAAACGATGCGGGAAGTCCCTGTTAATTCGTCTTCAATATACCGCATAAACTGTCGGTAGCGGAGCGGGTCTTCCGCAATATCATAACTTTGAAAGGGAACTCGGTTGATGGCAAGTTTGCTGAGTAACACCTTGCATTTCTCACAACTGCGCAAGGTGAAAATGACCAATTTATCTTTTACGACGTTTTCAATATCGACGATTTTATTTTCGTAATCCACTTCTTTGGATTTCTTATTGTCGTTTACAATAAGCTCGTAAGTGTATTTCGATTCGACTGTGGACAGTTCGATGAGCGTCATCAGTTTTATCTTTGTGGTAGGAGGAATGTCTTTTAATATGGGCTTGTCGGCACTTCGGCGGTAGCCTTCAGAATTCACCATAAAAAACACATTGAGGGTATCCTTGGTGACATTTTCAGCGAATAGAATTACTCGCTTGCCCCGTTTCTTTTCGGTAATTAGGATTTTTTCGCCTTGGGCATATAGCTGACAAGCAAAAAGACTTACTAAAAATATAATAACTTTTAATTTCATACGCTTTGACAAATGTAACAATTACTATTTTTGTATCACAAACTATACCAATGGAGTTAAAATTAAATAAGCCTATCTGCTTTTTCGACCTAGAAACCACAGGAATTAATGTGGCGACAGACCGTATTGTGGAAATTTCAGTTTTGAAAGTGTTTCCGAATGGAAACAAAGAAAGCCACACCTGGCGCGTGAACCCTGAAATGCCCATCCCAAAGGGTGCTTCAGACATTCACCACATCACAGACGAAATGGTGGCTAATGAACCCACATTTAAAGAGCTGTCGCAGAAAATATATAACTTAATAAAAGACAGTGATCTAGGTGGTTTTAATTCCAATCGCTTCGATATTCCACTCTTAGCGGAAGAATTGTTGCGAGCCGAAGTAGACTTCGATCTAAAAAAGGCGCACTCAGTGGATGTGCAGACGATTTTTCATAAAATGGAAAAGCGAACCCTGGAAGCGGCCTATAAATTTTACTGTGACAAAAGCTTGGAAAATGCACATAGTGCCGAAGCGGATACGATGGCCACTTACGAGGTACTGCTGTCGCAATTGGATCGGTACACCGACTTGGAAAACGATGTCCCTGCCTTGGCGCAATTCAGTTCACACAGACAGTTTGCCGATTTTGCCGGCTATATTGGCTATACAGAAGAAGGGGTTGAAGTATTTAACTTCGGAAAGCACAAGGGAACCCTTGTTACAGATGTTTTGGATAATGAGCCTGGCTATTTTGGATGGCTCCTAAATGCCGATTTTCCGTTGTATACCAAAAAGGTGCTCACCCGTGTAAAATTACAACGACTCAATAATAAATTTTAAGAAGTCTACTGCTATGAAAATAATTTGCGTGGGAAGAAACTATACAGCTCATATTGCTGAACTAGACAATGAACGCCCAACGGATCCTATTTTGTTTCTGAAACCAGATAGTGCTATTTTATTGAAAAATAACCCTTTTATAATTCCTGAATTTACTCAGGACGTTCACTATGAAGTAGAGTTGCTCGTGAAAATAAAAAAGATTGGAAAGCACATTGATCGCAAGTTCGCGCATAAGTACTACGATGAAATTGGTTTGGGAATTGACTTTACTGCTCGGGACCTTCAGAAGCAGCTAAAAGAAAAAGGCCTGCCTTGGGAAAAGGCTAAAAGTTTTGATGGTGCTGCGGTGGTGGGAAATTTTTTACCGAAAACTACGTTTGATGATGTAGATAACATCAATTTTACACTGGAAAAGAACGGTTTAGTGGTTCAAAAGGGGAATTCGGCCTTAATGCTGTGGAAAATTGATGCGTTAATCGAATATATCTCTAAATATTTTACATTAAAGATTGGAGACGTTATATTTACGGGAACTCCAGCTGGAGTTGGAAAGGTAGTTCCTGACGATGTTTTGACAGGTTTTATTGAAGATAAGGAGCTGTTTTCTATTAAAGTAAAGTAAGTACATATGAGTAAACATTATTCCATAGAGAGCATTAATGAAATGTCTGGAGGCGATGCCGACTTCAACAAGGTGGTGGCTCAAACTTTTTTAGAGGAAATTCCGCCCGATTTGTCTTCCTTAGAGGAGGCCATTATGAACGACAACAAAGAACTGGCCTATCAGTTTGCCCATAAAATGAAACCCAACCTCGAAATGTTTGGAATTGAACTTGCCAAACAAATCACAGGCATCGAATCTTGGACCAAAACTTCCAAAGGGAAGGATACAATTATGCCGCATATTGAGTTAGTCACCACTACCTTACACAAGGTGTTTGAAGAACTAAAAGAAGACTTTTCACTATAGATGCTCGCAGAAATAATAACCATTGGCGATGAAATTCTCATTGGCCAAATTGTCGACACCAATTCCGTTTTTATAAGTAAAGAGCTCAACAAAATTGGGGTCAAAGTGTTTCAAATCACCTCCATACAAGACGAACGAACCCATATTTTGAAGGCCCTTGAGGATGCCAAAAACCGTGTGGATTTGGTTTTGGTCACTGGAGGCTTAGGGCCCACCAAGGATGATATTACCAAACAGTGCTTTTTAGAATTCTTTGACGATACTCTTATTGAGGATGAGGAGGTAGCGAAACACATCCGGCATTTATTCACTCATTATTTTCAGAGAGACCCACAACCCATTAACTTATTACAAGCAGAAGTCCCTTCCAAAGCCACCATATTATTTAACCATCATGGAACGGCACCAGGAATGTGGATGGAAAAGGACGAAACCGTATTTGTGTCGATGCCCGGTGTACCCTATGAGATGAAGCATCTTATGACCGAAAGCGTGCTGCCAGCGGTCATCGAAAAATTTCATCGTCCCCATATTTACCATAAAACATTACTTACCTATGGCATGGGTGAGAGTACCATTGCGGAGATGATTGAAGGTGTAGAAAACGATTTGCCTGTCCATGTAAAGCTGGCCTATTTGCCTTCGCTAGGTAGAGTCCGGCTACGTTTATCAGGTAGCGGCACCAATGAACAGCAACTCATAAAAGAGGTAGATTTTCAAATGCAACGCATACATACTGTAGTTGAAGAAATTGCGGTGGGGTATGAGAATGAGACGAGCATTTCCCAACGGATTGGTGAATTGTTAGTGGCGCAAGGTAAAACCATGAGTACAGCCGAAAGTTGCACGGGTGGCGCTATTGCCGAAGAAATTACCGAACATGCTGGCGCTTCTGGATATTTTAGAGGCAGTGTAGTTGCGTACGCCACCGAGGTGAAATCGACCCTACTGGGTGTTCCTCCCGAATTAATAAAAACACACGGTGTGGTTAGTATTCCCGTAGCCGAAGCCATGGCGCAACAAGCCACAAAAGTGCTTCAAAGTGACTATGCGGTGGCAACTACTGGGGTAGCAGGTCCAGACAAAGGCGATGGAGATGATGAGGTGGGAACCGTATGCATTGCAGTGGCTTCGCCAGGGGGCGTGGTTTCAGAAAAATTCCTATTTGGGAAAGCGAGAGAACGCGTCATTCGCAAATCAGTCAACAAAGCCTTCGAAATGCTCCTCAAAGAAATTTCGAAAAACTAAAATTCTTTTGTTGTTCAAACCAAAATAATTACTTAAATTTGCACCCTGTTTAAAAATAACTAATAAATCGAAGGCAATGTCAAGAGTTTGTGAGCTTACGGGGAAAAAAGCAATGGTAGGGAACAATGTTTCCCACGCGATGAACAAAACGAAGCGTAAATTTAACGTGAATCTTGTTAAGAAACGTTTTTATATTGCAGAAGAAGACAAGTGGCTGACCCTGCGTGTTTCAACTTCATCATTGAAGAATATTAACAAAAAAGGTATTGCTGCCGTAATTAAAGAAGCCCGTGAAAAGGGATTCTTAAAGCAGTAATCAGATTAATTTTTAACGTCGACTAAGATGGCTAGAAAAGGAAATAGAGTTCAAGTAATTTTAGAGTGCACAGAGCATAAGGAAACTGGTAAGCCAGGAACTTCTCGTTACATCACTACTAAAAACAAGAAAAACACTCCGGACAGAATGGAATTGAAGAAATTCAATCCTATCTTGAAGAAGATGACCGTACACAAAGAAATTAAATAATTAGACCCTTTCACCTTCGTGTTAGTGTCAAGTAAAGCATAGCGTCATGGCAAAGAAATCAGTAGCATCATTACAAACAGGATCAAAGCGTTTAACGAAAGCCATCAAAATGGTGAAAAGTGATAAAACAGGCGCTTACACTTTTGTAGAGTCGATCATGGCTCCAGAAAAAGTGAATGAGTGGTTGAGTAAAAAATAAACCATTCGCAACGATATTGAATAGCCGCTTTTTTTTAAAAAGGCGGCTTTTTTTGTACCTACAACCAACGGGCTTGCAAATGAACCGAAGAGGGTGTATTTTTACCACAGGTTTTTGGGCGTGCCCCAATTTCGCTAAAGCTGCATTGGGTCGGGCTTTCATCGCTACACGGTAGCGTACTCTATCCCTCACGCGGCTTAGCAACCAAACAGAAACGAACCATAGCAAATGAGCTTTTTCAAAAAAATATTTTCAAAAGAAAAAAAAGAAACACTAGACAAAGGTCTCGAGAAATCCAAGTCTTCGTTTTTAGACAAATTATCTAAGGCTGTTGCTGGGAAAAGCAAGGTAGACGATGATGTCTTAGACAACCTGGAGGAAGTGCTCGTCTCTAGTGATGTAGGTGTGGAGACCACGCTAAAAATCATTGAACGCATCGAAGCGCGTGTTTCTAAGGATAAGTACTTAGGTACCGATGAACTCAATAAAATTCTGAGAGAAGAAATTGCAGCTTTGTTGAGTGAAACGAATGCGGGCGAAGCGGTCGACTTCGAAATCCCAACCACCAACAAACCCTATGTGATTATGGTGGTGGGTGTTAACGGAGTTGGAAAAACAACCACTATTGGGAAATTGGCTTTTCAGTTTAAAAAAGCAGGTAAGAAAGTGGTATTGGGGGCAGCAGATACCTTTAGGGCGGCTGCTATCGATCAGTTAGAGGTATGGGCCAAGAGAACCGACGTTCCCATGGTCAAGCAAGCCATGGGGAGTGATCCTGCGAGTGTTGCCTTTGACACCCTAGAAAGTGCCGTGAAACAAGACGCTGATGTCGTTATTATTGACACGGCAGGCCGATTACACAACAAGGTGAACCTCATGAAGGAGTTGACCAAGGTAAAACGCGTGATGCAAAAAGTAGTAGGCGATGCCCCGCACGATGTATTGCTCGTTTTGGACGGATCTACAGGTCAGAATGCTTTTGAACAAGCCAAACAATTTACCGCTGCCACCGAAGTCACTTCACTTGCCGTGACCAAATTAGATGGGACGGCTAAAGGAGGCGTTGTGATTGGGATTAGCGATCAATTTCAAATCCCAGTGCGATATATTGGGGTAGGAGAAGGTATTGAAGATCTACAGGTATTTAATAAATATGAGTTTGTAGATTCATTTTTTAAATAGCAAGGCGGAAGTTGGAAATGCTATTTAAAGTTAGCTTCAATCTAAAGACTTATCTTTGCCGCCAATATACGCTCAAAAGAATCATAGTTAATTCCTTTTCATAAGAATAGATGCACAAAAGCTCCGAGATTCAGGATCTACCGTAAGGTGGATACGCGGAGTTTTGAAATCGGTTTTTCAGCACGCTGAAAAAATTCCCTAGAAAAGGTGTCTTTTTCTTTGTTTCGTTTCTTTTGGACGAGTAAAAGAAATGAAAGAAAACAAATTTAAAAATGCGCACAAAAACACTTAAAAAGAATAAAATCAATGTAGTCACCTTGGGTTGCTCCAAAAACGTCTACGATAGTGAGGTTTTGATGGGACAATTGCGTGCCAACAATAAGGAAGTTGTGCACGAAGAAGAAGGCAATGTCGTGGTGATCAATACCTGTGGTTTTATCGCAAATGCGAAAGAGGAAAGCGTCAATACCATTTTAGAATACGTTCAGAAAAAAGAAGAAGGAGTTGTGGATAAGGTATTCGTGACTGGATGCTTGAGTGAGCGGTACAAACCAGACTTGCAAAAGGAGATTCCAGATGTTGATCAATACTTTGGAACCACCGAATTGCCAGGGCTATTAAAAGCATTAGGAGCCGATTATAAGCACGAACTGATAGGCGAACGCCTCACAACTACCCCAAAGAATTACGCTTATTTAAAGATTGCAGAAGGTTGCGACCGACCCTGTTCTTTTTGTGCCATCCCAATCATGAGGGGTAAACACCGTTCAACGCCTATTGAAGAAGTTGTGATAGAAGCTGAGAAATTGGCCGCCAATGGTGTAAAAGAACTTATTTTAATTGCACAAGATCTAACCTATTACGGATTGGACCTCTATAAAAAACGTGAGCTCGCGACATTACTTCGTGCATTGGTCAAAGTAGAAGGAATAGAATGGATCCGACTCCATTATGCCTTTCCAACTGGTTTTCCCATGGAGGTATTAGACGTCATGCGAGAAGAACCAAAAGTGTGCAACTATATAGACATACCATTGCAGCATATCGCCGACCCAATTCTTAAATCGATGCGACGAGGGACTACCAAAGAGAAGACCACCAAGCTCTTGGGCGAATTTCGTGCTGCCGTTCCAGAAATGGCCATTCGTACTACACTCATTGTAGGATACCCAGGAGAGACTGAGGAAGACTACCAAACCTTGAAAGATTGGGTGATTGAACAACGTTTCGAACGTATGGGTTGTTTTACCTATTCGCACGAAGAGAATACACATGCGTATAATTTGGAAGACGATGTACCGGAAGAAGTGAAAATGGCGAGGGCCAACGAAATTATGGACATTCAATCTCAAATTTCTTGGGAATTGAATCAACAAAAAATTGGGAATCAATATCGGGTTATCATTGATCGGAAAGAAGGGAGTTATTACGTGGGAAGAACAGAATTTGATAGCCCAGATGTAGATAACGAAGTACTTGTGAATGCAGAGGATGGTTACCTTCGTACGGGAGAATTTTTCAATGTGGAAATCACTGGAGCTGAAGATTTTGATCTCTATGGGAAAGTAGTTAACTAAGGAAGACCAGAATAATCTGGGTTTTCAATTTACTTTGAACTATAATTCCAATATTATTCTAAACTGTCTTTAGTATTTCCTTTCTATTCGCCCTTTTCGAATGCTTAATGGTCGCATATCGGTCCAAACTTTTTTAATGTATTTCACACAGGGATAGAGCGTTCCCTGAATTTCTGTTTTTTTCCAATTTTCAGGGACGGTCAGTTTTTTTGGCCAGATTGAATATTGTTCCTCATGATTTATGACAACAAAATACTCGGTATCTTCAGGCAAGTCCATTTTTTGAATACTCAGAGGTCGCATATCTGTCCATATTTCTTCAATGTACTTTTGACATTTCGCTTGATTCCCCGATATTTCTGTTTCCTGCCAACCTTTTTGCGGTTTTCTATTAGTTGGCCAGATTGAATATTGTTCCTCGTGGTTTATTACCACTTTATATTGATCCCCGTTTTGTGCTGTTGCAGAATTTGATCCCATCATAAAACTAATTACAAGGAATACGGATAAGTACTTGAATGCTCTCATGTTAAATGGTTTATATTGTTTTTTAAATTACAAATAATTCCCCAAACAACTAACAATTTCTTTGAATTACTTACTGGATATTGTCCTTGGTACTTCCAAACCCCCGAAGCAATTCGCAACGAAACGAATGTTAAGGTTTTTAAAAATAGCGCAGATATTGTTTAAACTTTATATATTTTCGTTAAACAACACTTAAGCCGGTTACATCATGAAGTCAGTTTACAAAAAATTAGCAGCGTTTTCAGTATTAGCGTTCTCCATCGTTATTCTAGTCTCCTTTGCACCTAGTACACAGGAATTTCAGGGTCAGGCATATTATTTCTCCAAGTCGAAAATGGAATTAGGGAATTGGGGTGCGCGTATGAGCGAAGCTCAAAAAAAGCAAGTCTATGAGCGCCTTAAGAATCGACTCGAAAAGACCTATGTCTTAAATTTCAACAAAGAAGAATCGAATTTTAAGGAAGAAGATCAACTAGATGCGATAGCCGGGGCAACCGATAGCTGGGGCGCGAACTTTTCGAGAGGTTATCAGTACAAGAACGTGAAAGAGAATCTTTTGGTCCAGGAGCAGGAATTCTATGGCAAGAAATTCCTTGTGAAGGATAAATTGCAGGAAATAGCCTGGAAGATGGCATCCGAAACCAAGCAGATAGGAGAATATACCGCCTATAAAGCCACGGCATCCATCCCTGCCGCTGAACTCACCTGGTACGACTTCTCTTGGGGCGATCTTTCGGACGGGTCGGCTAATGATATTGCTGATAGCGAAGCCGGAGAGCCGGAGATTCCTATGACCGAGATAGAGGCGTGGTATACGTTACAAATCCCTGTAAGTCACGGACCCGCTGAATACTGGGGTCTCCCGGGACTCATTTTGGAGGTAAGCGCCGGTAATACGACCATGCTTTGCTCCAAGATTGTATTGAATCCTGAGGAAACCATCGAGATCGAAGCTTCAGACAAAGGAAAGGTAGTCGACAAAAAAGAGTATCAAACTACGATCCGCACCAAAATGAAGGAAATGAGAGATAACCGCGGGAGAAGGAGGGGTTGATCATAGGTTTATTTTTTTTCAAGCGCAAACTTCTCGCTCGCGGAAACCAGAGTTCAATCGCCGAATCCGTATTTCCTGAAGGTCAAATTAATTCTGGCATTTTTGTAGTTTGAATTGAGGGGTAATGCATGTTCGTAGCGTTCTTGGGTATGTTCGCCCATGATGAACAAACTGCCATTCTCCAGTAATAGCTCATGTACTTCCATGGTTTCCTTCTCCCTCAAATGGAATATTCTCTCTTCTCCAAGACTGATAGAAGCTATAATGGTGGTATCCCCAAATGCAACGGGGTCTGAGTGATAATCAACTCCGGAATTTCCATCCGGATAATAGATGCAAACGCAAGTCTCAAATGGATGCCTGGTAAAACTTGCAACACGTTCCTTTATTGTGGTCATTTTATCTGACCATATTTGGTTCGGACCCCATATCGATTCCGGAAACCGTTGTTCTTCGAATAAATTACGATCAATGAACATCATTTTACCGTAATTTTCCTGATACCGCTCTCCATTTGCCAATGCTAAAGTAAATGGATCTGTAAGCTTTTTATAGGTCAATAATTCATCGTACAGTTCATTAGACTCCCTTTGGGTCAAAAATGAACGGATATATTCCGCACTACAGTTTAATTTTAATTTCATCTATTTTTTTTAATCGAATGGCGGCATGCTATTGGACATCGGAAGGTAATAAAAAACAGATTGCTTTTGGCAATACACTGATGGTTGCAGGCGCTAGCCCCACAAACTCCCCGTCGGCCTCAATACCACAAACGTCATTACTTTCAATCATGATTTCATCAGCATCATGGTAGCTTACCTGTGGATGGTTAATTTTTACTCCTTTTTTCAAATTCCTCATATTTTTCAGGTAGTCCCAAATGCTCAAATCCCCGAAGACAGCGATCTGAAATTGCCCGTCATTTATTTTGGCATCAGGAGCTACACAGATGGCATTTCCGAAGTAGCGCCCATTCCCCACAGCCATTTGTAGCAATTTACCCTTCCACTGCCATGTATTGCCAGTGCAGGTCACCTCTTTTTTTTGATAGCTCAGAAACCCTTGAATGATATGTCTAAAGTAATTAAAACTTGGGCCGAAAAAACTGGAAGATTGCTCTAGATTTTGAACTACTTCGGGACCAAGTCCTACCCCTGCGACATTGATAAAATAGCGAATCTCCTTATTTTGGTGCAATAGTATTTTACCAATGTCTATGGTTTGGATGGTATTGGAATGAATGAGTTCAAAGAGTTCAACAATCGAATTGGAGACACCGGCCGTTCTTGCAAAATCATTGGCTGAGCCATTGGGAAGTAGTCCGATGGTTGGATATGCATTGACCGAGACTTCCGCTTGCATCATGCCATTGATAATTTCATGCAAGGTGCCATCGCCGCCTACGGCGATCAAATAATCACAACCGTTTTCTGTTGCCTGTCTAGCCAATTCGATGGCCTGTTGTTTTCTTTGGGTAGCAACAAATTGCACACCGTCTATATGCTCACAGAATGTTTTAAGTGTGGGCAGCACTTTTGCCAAGCGGTTGTTTTTATTGTTGACTACAAACACGGTCTTCATAGCATCAAGGTAATGCATTCTTATAAGGTAGACAATGGAGTTCGCGCTAAGCTGAAGAAATTTATGTAGGAATCAGAAATAGTTTGTACGGAAATTACCAGTGATTAGAAATTAGATAATTAAGAGGGGGTTGATCTAGTACCGTTCTTCATCCGCCTTTAGTTATCCTGATGCCTTTTTAATAAATCTTTTCTTTTCACGTAGAAGATAAAAAGCACCGTTAATGACAAATAGAGCATAAAGAATAGGAAGGTGTTCAAACTGCCTGTAAATTCAGGCAAAATAAACAGGTAATTAAATGCCGCGTTCGCACTTATATGTGCAAAAATCGAAGTGAGGACACTTTTAGTATAATAATACATCCAGCTAATGAAAAGTGAGCCTAAAATTACCCATACTAAAAAAACCAGAAAGTTCATTTGTAAGGGAACTCCAGTCCCGATGAGGTAGGCAGGAAAATGCCAGATTCCCCATATCAAACCAACTAGGATGCTTGAATAGAATAGATTGAATTTTTTCAGCAATCTTGGAAGTAAAAACCCCCTCCATCCGTATTCCTCTCCTAATGCTATTAATGTGATCACAAGAACTTGAGGCATTAAATGAGTAGTTCTCAAACTAAACTTAGAAATATCAAAATGTAAGGAAGTGAGTGTGGCTAAAGATGCCATAATGGGAATTCCAAACAAGGCAATAAAAAGCCATTTGATCCTCGCTTTTTTAATAGTCTGTTTTACAAATAATTCATAAACGCCTTGCTTCCCTTTCGTAATTGCGGTAAATACTAGCGCAAGCAAAGATGGAGTGAAAACCGACAGAATTGCCACATTAGGATCATCTATTTTATATGCGATAAAGCAAAGTAATGAACTTAGGACTAGTACAATCAAGGTGAATAAGAAAACCTCGCTTTTTTCTATTTCTTCTTTAATGTGCATGATTTTTAGTTATTCTTTAAATATTGATATAATTTTTTAGCATTCCTTTCGATGATGAGTATGTGTCCTTCTTTTGACACTAAAATGTATGTTGGGAAAGAGTTGATCCTGAATTTTTCTTTAAACTTTTCATCTAAAAGCCCCATAGGCCAATCAATATGATGCATGTCTATGTAGTCTAGAATCCGCGCTTTTGTATCATGTGCAAATAACCCAACTACATCAACCAATCCTTCTTGATACATTTTTTTTATTGTTGGCTCTTGCGCTTTCGATCCCCCACACCAAGTACCGCCGATATAAAGGAGTAAAGGTTTGTCCTTTATGAGATTTGACAAGGACTTTAATTTACCGGATAGTAAATGGACTGAAAAATCAGAGACATTCTTGCCCTCACCAAAAGAAACTCTCGTGTTTTTATTTGTTTCAATAATTGTTAATTGACTCCCGTTTGTAGAAAGTGCTTTTAAAGCATATTTTTTACCGTGTAATTCAAATACTGCATTATGATCTATAGGTTCGCCTTGTCGAAGAAATTTAGAGACCTCTTGAGTTTGATCTATATCTTTGTCAAAAATTAAAATTCTGTCACCATTTGGTCCGGGCTCGAATGTATATATACCATCAATATCTGCATCATTAATAAGAATATAAATGGGTTTACCATTTATCTTTCCATCTGAAAAGCGAACAGATTTACTTTCTTTTACAAGCCAGTACTTCGGTGATAAAACCATGTTCTTCGGATACTTATTACTGTACCGATTCCGCAAAGGGCCATAATTTTTTTTGTCTATTTTACTTCTAGAAAGATAGTAATAATAGTCCCCGTTCTCTATTTCACTATTGGAGAGACTAAATAAAAACGACTCAGTAAATTGGATGGGCTTTCCATCATCTGTAAAATCTAGATTTCCATTTCTATCAATGTATAAATTCGATAAATTGCTGTCATAATCCTCCAATAAAAAAACAAGCTCATTTTCAAATTCAGAATTTTTCACCCCATTAAAGAGAATGAATCCATAGGCCACGTTTCTCGGATTAGAAAAATTTGGTGCTTTTCGAATTCTTTCCGATTTTTTCTTGTTGTGAATAGTATCAGATTCGAGTAGAAAAAGTGGCGAAAATGTTACCATATCGTTATTTTGGCCGAAGATATTTATATAGTTTTCAGCAATATCAAAAGTGATGTTTTGACCATATAAAAATGGTGAAACACAAATTAAAATTATTAGTTTAAGTTTCATGTTATTTTCTTTGAGAGCATTAAAAACCTGTTTTGTTGATCAGAGCTTTTCATAATAATAATCTTTGTAAGTAACTCCTTTTACTTTCTTTCCATCAACATCTAACTGGAGCATATCGCCTATTCCAAACATATCAACTCTAATAGTATTCGGGTAGATGTAAGGTTCAACATTTGCGTTCATATTTCCTTGACTCACTTCCAATTTTCCATCTTTTTCAAAGATTCTAATCAATGCTCTATTTCCATCTTTACATGTATATGCTCCAGTGATTTCATTGTTAGATACTGTCAAGTTCCATTTCCGTTGAGCGCGATTTGTAAAATCATCAGACATACGATCCAATCCATATTTCTTATTTTCAAGTTTAGTTTCTGATATATTATCGTAATAAGTTTTTTTCCAATCCTTGTTTTTATTTTTTAGTTCTGCATCCATAACATCATAGGCAAACGTAGATAAAGAAGTTGTATACCAATTACCTACTTGGCTATCATTCACCATGACTACTACGCCAGATTTTGTTTCAGGCATGTATGAAATTAAAGTTCTATAACCTGTAAAACCACCACCATGATGATAAAGCATTTTTTCTTTATACTTCGCAATGTTCCATCCAAGGCCGTAACTAACATTATATTTTCCAAGGCCAAAACGGTCAGCTTGTATCTCTTGTCTTATTGTTCTAGTACTCGCTATAGCTGTTGGTGATATGATGGTTTTTGAACCAATTACACCATCATTTACTTGCATAAGCAGCCATTTTAAAACATCATCAACTGTAGCAAATAATCCACCCGCAGCATGCATAGTGTCATCTCTCTTATACATTCTAGGAATTTCAAAAAAGTCTTTACCGTTCACTCCAAGTGCTTGATATGGAGTCGCAACATCTTCTCTACTTTCTAATAACTCTACATAACTACTGTAGGTGTGCGTCATACCAATAGGGTCTAGTATTTCTTCCTGTACCACTTCTTTCCATGTTTTGCCCAACTCTTTTAGAAAAATTAAATTTAGGATGTTGTATCCTAAATTGGAATATCTGTAAGTACCATAGGTGTCTCTAGCACATGTCTTGTCCATTATCTCAAAGAGTGATACATAGGTGTGAGAACCAGAATATGCCAATTTGAAAGTCATATCTGCACAATTATCAATTCCTGAAGTATGCCCTAACAAATCTGGGATTTTAATTTTATGAGCTTGAATAGAATCTACAAAATTTACTTCAGGGAAGTAGTCTGCTAATGACTTAGTAAAGTCTAATACTCCCTTTTCCTCCAAAATAGTCGCAGCTAAGGCCGTAAAAGACTTGGTAGTAGAAGCAATATAATACTGAGTGGAAGTAGTGGCAGGTGTTTTATTTTTTATATCACTATATCCGTAAGCCTTTTGATGGACTATCTTGCCATTGTGTATGACCCCAATGGATATACTTGGGGTATAGGGTAACGAGTCGTATATTTTTTCAACATATTCATCTATGGCTTCAATTTTTTTTGTTTGCGCACAAATAGATACACTGGTTATGCAAAGTGCTAACAAAATCAAATATTTGGTTTTCATAATAATTTGATTGATTGATGTTTGCCTTATTTTGCTCTCATCTTATTTCCTCTTGCATTGTGTGTCACTTCGGCTAAGCCCAGTGCTTCCATTAGTGGTGGCATATACATGCCAAACCTTCCACGAAATCCTTTTTTTAGTCCATACCAGCCACCAATTGGATTGTCTACAGATCTGCCCCAATCTTCTATAGTATCTGGCTTAGTTTGAATTTTTTCGTCTTTACTGGCAAGTTCCATCCAATCACCTCGTTTTTTCAGCATGTTGTACAAGTCTTCAATACACTTAATGTCGTAATGAAGTATGGTCGATTTTACGGTGCAAACTAAAATATCCTTTCCATCCTTTTCGTCAACATGCATCGTATATTCCGATGAAAGCGGCGGTGTGTTTAAATGCAATGGGTTTTCTTTGGTTCCAATTCGCTCTTTATAATTCATAGTTTTAAAATATTTATTATTGTGTTTGGCGCCCTACTTCTCTTTTTAATTTGTTCGTATCAGTTCTTCTCTATAGTATCTATTTTTAATAGCGCTTGATTCAATGCATCAGCGCTTTCTATGAGTATATTGGGTTCAACTCCAGTACCTTGCCATCCTTCTCCTTTTTCAGTATCAAAACTCCAGTCCAGGAGAAAGAACCAATTGAAAGAAGATCAAAAGAAGGACAAGCATCACAATAGGGCTCCAATATATTTTTTCATTTATCCTGTTCGAAGTACTGAGGACCGGTTTGCTCATTACTGCCGCAGCCCATACCCAGGGAATTGTAAAAACAAGCACAAAAAAGGGTGTCATCGCCTGACTCATGGGAGTTATCCTGAACGGAATAACCAGTATGCTTCCTATAATAGCTGCTCCCACCGCGATAAACCGTATGTATTTGAATTTTGCCTTGGGATTATTTAAATCTACATGGTTGGAAGCAAAATTCAAGAGTTGCCTGCTAAACCAAATACTAATCATAGCGATAGCGATCATGCTCGCTATTGCTAGCACTATGAGAACGGACTCACTTAATTTCAAATATCCCACTAGTGCTTCACCCACATCCGTGCCAGGATCGAAGGAAGCCACCATTACCTGAGGGATGGACTGTAAGAGTCCGTGAAAGGCTAACCACAAGACGAATAGCTTCCAAATACTTTTGGACTTCCGAATAAAATGGAAAACCACCAGACAGATTAAACCAATCAAGAAAATTGCTAAGGCGCCGGAACCTTGCATCAATAATGTCATTGGATGCTCGCCTTCCCAATTATGATCGTTATGGTATAGAAACGCCTTTAGGCCAAGCGCCTTTTTGCCCAAAACAAGAAATAACTCTTGAAGAAAAAATATTATATTGAATGCTAGCGCATATAACACCGCCGAGTTGATCATCGTGGTGTAATTGGTTTTATTCTTAGGTGCAGAAGTCCCTCTATACTTCACCCAATTACGGCATCCCCATACGAGTGGGCCTATTAATAGGATGGTAATAAAAATTTGAACTAAGATCATTTGTTTATGGTTTAAATAAAATTCTGTTTTACGGTGCTTTATTTTTTGTCGTATTATGTGCCTGTTTTACTAATTTCTTAATCGCAGTCACAACAACTTCAGGTTCATCGATGTGAATATGATGTCCACTTTGCTTAGCAATTATTTGTTCACTATTCGAGGAAAGAGTTAATAGGTTTTTCTGTAATAAAACAGAATGCTTCATAAGGTTCTTAGAACTCCAATTTTCGTCCCCTTCTTTCAGCTCTTTGGCTCCTCCAGTGATCACAAGTAGCGGTATATCCCCTAAACTATAATTTTCATAGTGCTCATACATCATTTGAAATATTTCAGCTTCATATGTCTTTCCTTGTCCCTTTACATACGTCCAACGCCGTTGGTTGTAAATCCAATGAAATTGTTCTCGATCCTTTTCTGAAAACTTGTCAAGCATACCTCCAAAATCTTTCCTAGGTTGAAAAGACATAACCTCTTTTGGAGTGGTTAATGAAGAGGTTTTCACAGGAGGAATTGTGTCATCAGCTGTCAGTCTCATTTTTTTCCATTCCATTTTCTTCGATGCTTTGTTATACATTTTTAAAACGACGTCGGGGTGGGTAGCATCAACCATGACGATTCCAGCAGTTTCATCTTTGTATTCGACTGCGAAAAGATTTGCAATAATACCCCCGAGAGAATGTCCTACTAAAATATAGGGAGGTTTTAAATTTGCCTTTCTTAGAACCTCATGACTGTCATATACTTGCTGTTTAAGAGACATCCCATGACCATGTTCACTCCAGCCTTCTCCATTTTGATCAATGGCCACTGCGGTGGCGAATTCGCCTACACTTGGCAAAACGAGATTCCAATTAAGAGCAATATCCCCAGCGCCATGAAAGAAAACCACCGTTGGGCCAATGATATCTTTTCCTTCTATGATTAGGTGCATGTTATAGCCACCATTATCAACCAAAATCCCTGGTGGAGGAAATGATGTGGTCTGTGCTAAAGAACTACTGCAGCACAATACAATTAGGCTTAAGGAAAAAAATAAATGCTCTGTTTTCATACTATTTTGAAGTTGTTCAGTATGGTTATGACGTCGAGTCATTAAAAAAGGTTACTAGCAGCTGTGCTAATTCTTCTGAGGTTATATTCTTAGCGATAACCTTTCCGCTTTTATCCAACAAGACGTTTTGTGGCAACGATGAGATACTGTAAAGTTTTGTAATTGATTTATCCGCATCATGTATTTGAGTCCATGCCTCAATGCCGTCTTGCTCGATAGCTTTTAACCAACGCCCTTCCGAATCGTCCTGTGAAATACTAATAATTTCAAAATCTTGGGTCTTGTATTTTTCATAGAGCGATACGAATTTTGGATTTTCAACCCGACAGGCACGACACCAGGACGCCCAAAAATCGATCAACACCATTTTTCCTTTGAAATCAGACAAAGAAATACGCTTTCCAACCTTAGTTTCGGCCTCAAATTGCGGTGGTGTATTTCCGATAGCGGTAACCTTGGCTTGAGCTACTTGCTTTTCAAGTGCTTTGGTCACCAAACTTTCGGGGACTTCTTTTTGAAATGCCGCTAAGCGTTGTTCGACAAAATCTAGTTCTTTATTGAAATCTGAAAATTGTAAGGCATAATATGCGGCAGGTGTAGTTCCAAGATCGATTATCATAGCTCTAAATTCTTTCAAATACGCTTGTATCTTTATTTCCGATTGTTCGGTCAGGGTCTTTATTTTTTCCTGATCATTTTCGGCCATAGCTTTATCAAAATCAATTTTTAATTGCCCGAAATATTTTGCTTGTAATCCATCATTTTGTGTTCTAAATAAGACTGCTTTTTTTGCAGATACTGATCCTTCCACTTTATTTTTCTTATCCATTCTTTGAATGGATATCGGATTTGTATTTTCTACTGAAATAGGGATGAACTCTTTTTCGTCAAAATTGAGTTCATAAAGATTGGCATATTCGAATGGAATGGTAAATTCGAACGTCTCATTGGATACTAAGTTTTTAGATTCCATAACCTGGTATGTCAATGTGCTGTGATCAAAATACTTCAGAGTAACCTTCTTAAATTCATCATGAAAGCCTTCTCCCGTAATATGGACAGAAGCTTTTCCCTTGGCATTGCCATTAGAGCAGCCCATGAGGAAAAGTATTCCAATCATAAGGGCCAGTACCAAATAAACAGTTTGTTTCATATCATGCTATTTTAAATGTATAGCACAAATCAATGAAGAAAAAGATGCAATGGGGTTCGAAAACATACATTCGAACTCATTTGTACGGATATATGTGTTTTTGCTTAAGAAGGTAGCACAGCTAAAGACCTAGCTAGCGTGTTTGTCTTTATACGCTGAAGGTGTAAGTCCTGTCTTTTGTTTGAAAATGGTGAAGAATGATGATTTGGAATTGAAGCCAACGTCGTACATCACTTCCAAGACAGTTTCTCCTTCTTCTGTTGGATTAGCCAGCTGAAATTTTGCTTTTTCAATTCTGTAATCATTTACGAAACTCATAAAGTTCTGATTAAGAAAGGTGTTGATGAGATAGGATAGTCGTCTGGGGGCAATATCTAAACGTTCGGAAAGTTCTTTTAAATTCAATTGCGGATTTGTATATAGGTCATGCTCCCTCATAAAATTTTGAATGTGTTCTAGTTCCAATTGTTCTTCACTTTCCGGAACTTTTGGAGAGGTTATGTTTTGCCTGTCAAGCAATACTTCCTCGTCCATTTTGGTAATACCAAGAAATATCTGAGGTTGCTTAAGTCCTTTATAGAACATCCAGTTAACAAGTAAAACAATAGTAAGGTGAATGGATGAGATACCTCCAACAAAATCCATCTGATACAGAAATTGATCTACTATGTCGAGAAGTAAAGCCACACTAAAAAGAATCATGGTCCACTGCAACCACACTAAGTCTGTTTGATCTATTGTAGATTGCGTTTCTCGTATTACTTTTCGATAATTCAAAATTTCCCGAATAGCCAACACGATATAGATAAGTAGACTTATGTAAAGTAAAAATCCTATAGACCCGCATACCGAATAGCCAAGTCCGGAGAACACAAGAATAAGTGAGACGGGAATGAAATGCAAAAGGTGAGCCGCCTGAAAATGGTAGGATTTATAAATTAGGGATTTGGAGTACAAATAGAGCAAGGGGCCATAAGAAAAACCGTAGATACAAATACTGGAAATTAAAAAATTTGACTCCAGCCCTAAATTATTGCTCACAATGGCGTAGAACTGAATCCCCAAAAGGATTAAGAAGAAGGCCAGGTACCTGTTACTGGCTTTTTTTGGACCATTATCTGTCAGCAAAACGATAGCGAACAAAAAGCTTTGAAAAACAATAATAATTGGGATGATATCTGAAATATTGATCGACACTTTGAAATGGAATTTGTTTATGTTGTTTTTTAAGGACTTCGCCAATAAACCTCTTGAGAACAACTAATTATAATGGATGTAATGATGCAAAAAAGTGCAAATATAAGACTAGCCTAATAGTAAGTAATCTCTCTTCCAATGATATAAGCAGCTTCTCCGCCTTGATAACCAATTTGCCGAATCCAGTTGTTTTTATTGTCATAGGTGTACTCATATTCAGCATAAACACTTTCAGTGCCATCAGGCCCATATTTGAGTTCAGTAGTATTGTTCCCGAATTGATCGTATCGATTACCCGACTTACGTATAACAGATCCGTCCTTGTCATACCGAATTAAACTTAAGGGCTGCCCCATGGGGTCCAAATTGACCTCACTTATTAGATCTCCATTTTTATTGAATGAATTTCTTGTAATAAGAATCTGATCATCGTTATAGAGATACGTTTGACGAATCTTAATTTCATCAGTTTCTGTCAAGTTCACCCACTCGATAACCTTTCCACTCGCGTTATATGTCCAGGCGGCGCTTCCCCAGTTCTCTCCTTCCGGACCCACATAGCTTTCCTTGACCTTGTTACCGTCATTATCGTATTCAAATTTTTTTTTCTCGTTGAGAATCAATTCGTCAAAGCTATTGGAATAATCAGATGACTCTATCAGTAGACTTTTATTACTGTAAATGTTAGACAGTTTTCTGTCGATGGTACCATCACCCTTGTAGGTGAGTTTTTCAACCAAATTGCCAGCTACATCATAATTGTAAACTTCTTTCTTGATGATCGTTTCACCCATGCGATCGATCAGTTCCACAAGGTTTCCATCTTCATCAAAAGTGTATTCCTGAGTTCTGTTAATAGTTCCATCGGCATTATAATCAGTCATGTTTTCGAGCCTGCCCGATTCAGTGTACGAGCGGATCTGGTAGTTTGAAACGGCTCCATTGGCCACTTTTCCATCCTCATTTTCCACTTGGTAGGCCGTTATTTTTGCCGATTTCACGGGCCCCATAAAGCCGTCATGTCCAAGTTCCGTGTCCGGATATTGAGAAAATGTTACCAGTGGAAAAAACATAGTCAACAAAAGCATGAAGCAACTGCAAGTAATTTTTAATTTCATAAGGTTTAAAATTTCAGGATTCAAAATATTGTACAAGTGGTTTTCCTATCATTTCAAAATCTCTATCCATTATTTCTTCATGGCTTACCTTAAAGGTCTGAAGTAACTAATATCAAAAGGGTTTCGATCTAAGCAAGTCCAATTTTTATAAAAACAAAAATACGAGGATTGCTTTGCGCCAAACTAAAGTTTGCCTGCATCCGTCAACATAATAAAGTACAGACGCGACCTCAAGATAATAAAAATTTTTATACGATAAATTGAACCATAACAAGCCCCATTCACCCAACAATTTCCATTCATCGCAGGGGGTGGGGCCATGTTTTTATCTATTTTTGGTGAAAACTTAGTTACCATGAGATACTTCTTTTTGTTTTTGCTTACACTTTTAATGTTCAGTTCTTGCACGGAAACGAATAAACGGGAAGTAGAGACCTCTTCCGAAGCGAATCAACAAACGGTGATTCTCTTTGAGAACCCTACTGAAGAGAACAGTCAGTTACCAAGACTTTTTAGTAACGGAACGGATCTGTATTTTTCATGGGTCACCCGAAAGGATTCCATGGACGTGCTGCAGTATTCGGTTCGAACTCAGGAAGAGTGGACCCTTGCGACCGAAATCAGCCGGGGGAATGATTGGTTTACCAATTGGGCCGATTTCCCCGCCATCGCGGCTAAAGATGGCAACATTCTCGCTAATATTTTACAGAAGTCGGCTGATGGTACCTATACCTACGATATTAAACTGAATGTATTCAATTCCGAAGAAAACACATGGAAGCATAATTTTATCCTCCATGACGATGGAACACAAAGTGAACATGGGTTTGTGTCCATACTCCCAACCGATGAAGATGAGTTCTTTGTCACTTGGCTCGATGGAAGGGATACGGCAGGGAAAGAACATGGTGGCGGACAAATGACATTGAGAGGGGCCTTTGTTGATTTTCAAGGAAACATAAGCGGAGATACCCAATTGGACAATCGGATTTGTGATTGTTGCCAAACAAGCGCCGCCTGGACTCCCAATGGACCTATTGTGGCCTATCGCAATCGCAGCGAGGACGAGATTAGAGATATTTCAGTAATTCGTGCGCTCGATGGAACATGGCAGCCACCTATTACGGTGGGTAATGACAACTGGAAGATTGCGGGATGCCCAGTCAATGGTCCATCAATTGATGCCTTCCAAAATACAGTGGCAATTGCATGGTTTACTGCGGCCCAAGAAGAAGGGGATGTAATGGTAGCATTTTCCAAGGATGCTGGTGCCAGCTTTACACAGTCGTATCGAATCGATTCTGGTAATGCAACGGGAAGAGTAGACATTGTCATGCTAACCGATAAAGAAGCTGCCGTCATTTGGATGCAGCCCAAAGGGGATGAAGAAGTTATTTATATAATGAAAATTAATGATCATGGTTATACAGGAGTTCCCGTGATAGTTAGTAAAACGAGCCCTGAACGTGCCAGCGGATTTCCACAATTAGAACGGGTGGGAGACACCTTATACCTTGCTTGGACCATATTGGGCGCTGATAAAAAACCGTCCATTGAAACAGCTCAAATTGAAATCTCTCTCCTATAAGCCTGCGAACTTGCATAAAAAACTACTCGTCATAGGTCATAATTTTCCGGAGCCAACCACCACGGCTGCTGGGAGTCGCATGTTACAATTGTTAGGCACGTTTAAAGAGGAGTCTTATCAAATTACATTTGCGACCACTGCACAAGTTTCAGAGCACACTGCAAATCTGGATAAAATGGGAATTGACACGATGGCCATTCGGTTAAATGACGCATCCTTTGATGTTTTTATTGCTGAATTGAACCCAACGATCGTGCTTTTTGATCGCTTTGTTACTGAGGAGCAATTTGGTTGGCGCGTGACGGAACAATGCCCCCAGGCGCTTCGGATTTTGGATACAGAAGATTTACATTTTCTTCGGAAGGCAAGAGAAGCGTCCTTTAAAAAAGGAGAGCATGTGGTGCAGGCCGATATATATACCGACACAGCAAAACGAGAGTTGGCCAGTATGTATAGGTGTGATCTATCCCTTATTATTTCTGAAGTGGAAATGCAACTACTGCAAACTGAATTCAACATTCCAAAACAGTTGCTGCATTACGTGCCTTTTATGGTTGCGGTTCCTTCCGAAGCAGAAAAAAAGGAATGGCCTTCATTTGAAAATCGGCAGCATTTTATGACGATCGGCAATTTTAAACATGCTCCTAATATCGATGCTGTCCATTACTTAAAAACGGCTATTTGGCCGCTTATTAAAAAGGAAATTCCGACAGCCCAAATTCATATTTATGGTGCTTATGCGCCACAACAAATCACGCAACTTCATAACGAAAGTGAGGGGTTTTTAATCAAAGGCTGGGCAACAGCCGTAGGAGAGGTCATGCAGACGGCCAGAGTTTGTTTGGCCCCACTGCGTTTCGGTGCCGGTTTGAAAGGGAAATTGTTAGATGCCATGTATTACGGAACTCCGGCAGTAACTACTAGTATGGGTGCCGAGGGGATGCATGGTTCCTTCGATTTTGCCGGTGCCATTGCCGATGATGCCACCAGTTTTGCCGCAGCGTCTGTGCAAT
>Ga0316204_10003309_pt1 | contig 32810 bp, 32 predicted proteins | sample 6monrhotite_MG_2_FD_205661 | JGI IMG/M metagenome (GOLD analysis project Ga0316204, IMG submission 205661) | Microbial mat bacterial communities from mineral coupon in-situ incubated in ocean water Damariscotta River, Maine, United States -... | ecosystem: Environmental > Aquatic > Marine >... | reverse complement strand
GTGGATGCTTCGATGCAGGCCACTATCATGGTTGATCGTGATTTTGTTGTTACCTATGCCAATGAAGCCACGCTGAATTTATTAAATAAACATAAAGACGCATTGCGGGTAGCCTTCCCTGGTTTTGATTCGGACAAGCTGTTAGGCAGTTGCATTGATATGTTTCACAAGGATCCATCCCATCAGCGCAAACTGCTGAGTGATCCGAAAAATCTGCCTTACAAAACCGACATAAGTATAGGGGATCTGAAGTTTGAGCTAAATGTTACGGCGACAATCGATGGTGAAGGGAATTATGTTGGAAACAGCCTGGAATGGTCTGACGTCACCGAGTTGCGGGAAAGAGAGTCAAACGTGGCTCGTTTGCAAGGCACCATTGATGGTGCGATGACCGCGATGATGATGATTGACCGCGATTTCATTGTTACTTATGCAAATAATTCAACGTTGGAATTATTAAGAAAACATGAGGCCACGCTTCGATCCGTCTACCCTGGATTCAGCGTCGACAAATTGATAGGTGCCTGTATTGATATTTTCCATAGTAATCCTGCCCATCAGCGCCAACTTCTGAGTGACCCAAGAAACCTGCCTTACCAAACGGATATTAGTGTTGGTGAATTACAGTTTGCGCTAAATGTCACTGCTATATTCGATGCAGATAAAAACTACGTAGGTAATGCGCTGGAGTGGTCTGATGTAACAGAAGAAAGGGCTAAAGAACTGGAAGTGGCACGCTTGCAGTCCGCAGTCGATGGTGCACAGGCCAATTTAATGTTGTGCGACAATGAGCTTAATATTACTTACGCTAATCCAGCCGTTGTGGAGATGTTGCGCAGACGGGAAAATGAATTGAGGAAAATTTGGCCAAGTCTGGATGCCAGTCGCCTGGTAGGGCAGAACATTGATCAATTTCATAAAAATCCTTCGCATCAACGGGCTTTGTTACAGGATTCACGTCGTTTGCCTGCTACCGCTGAGATTAAAGTGGACGAGCTTGAATTCAGAGTGAATGCCAGCATGATTAAGGGGCCTAATGGAGAATACATGGGTAATATGGTGCAATGGGATGATATCACTGAGGAAAAAGATGCTGAGCGACAAGTACAGCGTTTAGTTGATGCTGCAGTTGCCGGCGATTTTACTCAACGTATCGACGTTAGTAATTATTCCGGATTTATTAAACAGTTGGGCGAGCTACTCAATAATCTGGTGAAAATATCGGATGTTGGGTTAAACGAAGTGGTTCGTGTATTGCGCGCTCTGGCTGTCGGAGATTTAACAGAAACCATTAGCAATGACTATCAAGGTTTGTTTGGTGAGTTAAAAGACGACTCAAATATGACCGTTGAACAACTACGTGAAATGGTAGGTAAAATCGTGCAATCTACGGGTAACATAACGTCTGCAGCTGGAGAAATTGCTCAGGGTAATCAGGATCTGAGTCAGCGTACTGAAGAGCAGGCATCTAGCCTGGAGGAAACAGCCTCCAGTATGGAAGAGTTAACCAGTACTGTTAAACAGAACGCGGATAATGCCCGTCAGGCGAATCAACTCGCCGCGAGCGCACGAGAACAAGCAGAGAAGGGTGGCGATGTTGTTGGTCGAGCAGTCTCCGCGATGGGCGAAATCAACAGTGCCAGCAAAAAAATTGCTGACATTATTGGTGTTATAGATGAAATCGCGTTCCAAACCAATTTGTTGGCACTAAATGCTGCTGTAGAAGCTGCCAGAGCGGGAGAGCAGGGCCGCGGTTTTGCGGTTGTTGCCGGTGAAGTTCGTAACCTGGCGCAACGCAGTGCCACAGCGGCGAAAGAGATAAAAAGCCTGATACAGGATAGTGTCGAGAAAGTCGACGAGGGCAGCAAGCTGGTTGATGAGTCTGGCTCCACACTCACCGAAATAGTCGGTGGTGTTAAGAAAGTAAGTGACATAATTGCGGAAATTGCAGCGGCGAGTCAGGAGCAATCATCTGGCATTGAGCAGGTGAACAAAGCAGTTATGCAAATGGATGAAGTGACCCAGCAAAATGCTGCGTTGGTTGAGCAGGCCGCCGCTGCCAGCGAATCGCTTGATGAACAAGCCAAAGGTTTGGGCGAATTAATGCAGTATTTTACCATGGAGAAAGGCGCTGCCGGCAACAGCAGAATGGCACCTGGATTTACGCAAGCGCCAAAGGCGCGTCAACAAGCAACCAGAGTGGCTACGCGAAATAGCGGTACTTCCAATCGGCAACCATCATCAGGGAATACAAGTGATAGTGAATGGGAAGATTTCTAAATAATCAGATTAATATAGCAAGGCAGATTAGTTTTGGCACACGAAAGAGAGTTTTCGTTTTCTGACCGGGATTTTGACACAATCCGGGAGTTAGTATCGCAACATACGGGCATTTCACTTTCTGATGCCAAGCGTGACATGGTGTACAGCCGTCTGGCTCGACGGCTGCGACATCTGGCGTTGGATGATTTTAGCCAGTATTGTCAACTACTGGTTAGTGCAGAGGCTGAAAGCGAGCTAGGGCAATTTGTAAATTCGATTACAACTAATTTAACATCCTTTTTTCGTGAGCCCCATCATTTTGATTATTTGGCTAAAAAACTGTTACCAGAATGTATTCATGCCAATAAACTCAACCGTCGTTTAAGAATTTGGTCAGCCGGTTGTTCTACTGGCGAGGAGCCATATAGTATTGCCATGACGGTGCTGGAAAATTTGCCAAAGAATGACGCCTGGGACGTTAAAATACTTGCCACTGATCTTGATACAAATGTACTGGAGATGGCTCGTGGAGGAGTATACACGGAAGAACGTATGAATGGTGTCGACGACAAGCGGCGTCGGCGCTGGTTCAGGAAAGGCAGAGGGGATAATGCCGGGTTGTTTCAAGCGAGAGCGGAGCTTAGGGACTTAATTAGATTCAAACAACTCAATTTGATGCAGGACTGGCCCATGCAAGGTGCATTTAATATAATATTTTGCCGTAACGTACTCATTTACTTTGATAAACCCACTCAGCGAATTTTAATGGAACGTTTTGCCAAATTAATATCTGAGCAGGGACGTTTGTTTATCGGGCATTCCGAAACACTCTATCGCGTGACGGAAGAGTTTAAGCTAATGGGGCAGACCATTTACCGGAAAGTGGCATGAGTGGCCCTCCCAGCCGTTTTGTTAACCAGTCGGTGGAAATACAGCCGGCGTTGTCCGGGTTTTCGTCCATTAAACGTTATTGGGACAAGGTGAATAACACCGTCACGGCTAAAATTTTGCCGGGTGAGTTTTATGTTACTACGCATAACGAACTAATTACAACGGTATTAGGTTCCTGTGTTTCAGCATGTATAAGGGATAAGGTGTTTGGAATAGGGGGGATGAACCATTTTATGCTACCCCTTGACTGCGAAGATAGTAGTAATGCGTGGCGTAATGCCGGCGCGAGCGCTGCAACACGCTACGGTAATGTTGCAATGGAATACTTAATTAACAGTATACTGAAGCATGGTGGTGCGCGTAAAAATCTTGAAGTTAAATTGTTTGGTGGTGGGAAAATACTGGCTAAAATGACGAACGTCGGTGATCGCAATATTGAATTTGTGGTCGACTATTTAAGAGTGGAAAACTTAACTGTGGCGGTGCAGGATCTGGGGGATATCTACCCACGAAAAGTAAATTACTACCCACTTACCGGTAAAGTCAGAATGAAAAAGTTAAAGTCTCTGCACAATCACACGATAATTGAACGAGAAAGCGCTTATTTACAGGACCTGGAAAGCAAACCTGTCGAAGGTGAAATCAATCTTTTTTAGTAGGAATAATGATCGCCCGGGTGATTAACGGACGACCTGAGGTTTAGACCATTAAGTTTACGGCACGAGCTACGATGAACGAATCAAAGAAAAGCATTAAAAAAATTCGTGTTTTGGTAATAGATGATTCAGCATTAATTCGTCAGCTTTTACCGGAGATACTGAGTCAGGACGATGCAATAGAAGTTGTTGGTACTGCCAGCGATCCCTATATCGCACGCGAAAAAATCAAACAGCTTAACCCTGATGTTTTGACCCTAGATGTCGAAATGCCAAAAATGGATGGGATTACTTTTCTTCGAAATTTAATGCGTTTGCATCCTATCCCGGTTGTTATGGTGTCATCACTAACGGAGTCAGGTGCAGATCTCACCTTGGAGGCACTGGAGATTGGGGCGGTAGACTATGTCGCTAAACCTAAAATTGACCTATCGCATTCACTCGGCAGTTATTCCGATGAAATTATCGGGAAAGTAAAAACCGCCGCTTCTGCCAGGTTGCGTCCTATTTCGATGGCGAAGGACGTTGCGGTAAAACAGTCAGCTGACGCAGTCATTGAATCGCGCAAAGCGCTTTCGAACTTTAAAACCACGGATAAACTGATTGCCATTGGTGCATCGACCGGGGGGACTGAAGCAATCAAGGATGTGTTAATGGGTATGCCCGCTGCTGCACCGGGCATTGTGATTACGCAACATATTCCTGAGCAATTTAGCGCACCCTTTGCAATGCGAATGGACCGTGCAACAGCGATGACAGTCTGCGAGGCATCAGATGGCCAGCAAATACTGCCAGGTCATGTATATATCGCACCAGGAAAATACCACTTATTAGTGGAGCGCAGCGGAGCGCGATATATCTGTCGCCTGAATGATGGACCACCAGTGAACCGCCATAAACCGTCAGTGGATGTGTTGTTTCGTTCAGTCGCTCAAAATGTGGGTTGTAATGCAATATCCGTATTATTGACAGGTATGGGGGACGATGGCGCAAAGGGTATGTTGGAAATGCGGGAAGCGGGCGCCCCCACTATTGCGCAGGATGAAAAAACAAGTGTTGTTTGGGGAATGCCGGGTGAAGCGGTAAAGTTAGGCTGTGTTGACCAGATTGTTCCATTGAATGCCGTTGCGTCCAATTTAATTCGTTGGATGAAAAAATAATCATCTGGGACACGCTTACAATTGCAGCTGGTACTGAACTATATATTGTAAATGTTGTATATAAAGTGCGCTTTGTATGGCTTATACAGTAGTTAGTCCTGGTGGCATCGGTTTGCTTGTTAATACGTTATTCGCTGGCCGCTGAAAAATGGCAACGTAAAATTTTGGTTAAGATACTCGCATGCATAAAATTTTGTTTAAAGTTTATTGGCCAGCAGCCGGATTTTCTGCAATTTTGCTTGTTACTGCGCTGATGTTAGACGCGTCGAAATCCGGCGCCTTACTGGTTTTTGTTACTGCGTGTGCCTGGGCAATTTCCAGTTTTATCTCAGAAAAGAGAAAATTGGCGTCAGAAAATAAGTCCGGGGAGCACAAGGCGGGCGACCCAAGCCAGGTGTTGAACACAATCGAGGGTGAAGTCTTTGGAATGTTATCAAGCGAGACTGACTCCACATGCCGGGAAGTGACTCAGGTAGGTGATATTGTATCTGATGCAATTGAAAAACTTAATAGTAGTTTTACAGGGTTGCATGACAACGTTCAGGGCCAGAGTAGTATTATCGTATCGTTAGTGGATAGAATGACAAAAAACAACGCAAGCCAAAGTGCGGCAGATCCTGGTGAATATGATAAAGAGTCTGATGATAGCTCAGGCGAGAAGTCTTTCGCCAGTGAAATGCAGGATATGTTAGATTATTTTGTCGCTCAAATTCTGGAGAATAGCAAACAAAGTATGACGATGGTGCATAAAATAGACGACATGGTTAGGCAAATGGTGCAGATCGAAAAATTCTTGCTGGAGGTGAATAATATTGCTGATCAAACCAATTTATTAGCCCTTAATGCAACCATAGAGGCTGCGAGGGCGGGTGATGCGGGGAGGGGGTTCACCGTGGTGGCGGATGAAGTTCGTAAATTGTCCCAGCATTCCGATCGGTTCAGTGGTCAGATCGGCGAATTGGTGCGTCACACGATGTCAAATATCGAGAGTGCTAAAACCACTATTGCTGCAATGGCCTCAAAAGACATGAATGTTGTTATTAATGCGAAGGTTCGTGTTGACGGCATGTTGGAGGAATTAAAGAGCTGCGATGAGTTTTTGTCGCAAAAAATTACAGAAATGTCCGTATTGACTGCTTCGGTTAATGATAACGTTGAAACTATTGTTACCTCTCTTCAGTTTGAAGATATGGTAAGACAATTAGTTGCTTTTTCAAAACAACGACTGGAATTAGTGCAGGCTATGCAGGAAGATGTGCGTGCTGAAATTTTCAGGTTTAATTCCAGTAAAAACACGGACGACGTAGTAAAAATAAACCTCGTGAACGAACAGTTAAACCACAAAATAATTAGCTATAAGGAAGGTTTTCAAAAGTTGACTCATACGTCTATCCATCAACAAAATTTGTCTGAAGGTGAGATTGATTTATTTTAGTGAGGTTTACGTGAATAAAATAATAATATCAAATTCAAAACACGATGAGTTTCAGATAACGGTTCATAATAATGGCCGATTTGATTTTAGTGTCTATAAAGAATTCAGAGATGCCTACGCGGATCATGATCGGGCCTATACTTATGTGCTTGACTTAGGTGCGGTTGAATATATTGATAGTGCTGCTCTTGGGATGCTGTTAGTTTTAAAGGAGTTTGCCGATAAGCATCACTCAACGCTAAAAATCATGAATTGTAAACCATATGTTAAGAAAATATTTCAAGTTGCTAATCTCGATAAATATTTATTAGTCGGTTAATCGGGTCATATCTGCAGTTGCGTTGGGAGTCTTGTCTTTATTCGACAGGCGCAAACATTATATTTTCCGTCACCTTCTGAAAATGAAAGTAAATATTGTTACGCTAATTGGGATTCCCGTTGCTACTCCGGATTAAAAATATTCCGTTACTTTTTTATACTTTTCGGTAGCTCCCCGGTAAGGCTGTTCAGAAAGGCTTCAATATCGCTTATACCCTGTTCGGACAATGTCGAGTCAGTCTGAGTTTCCGCCATAATAACAATGGCATCTCTTAACGTTTTGGCTGAACCGTTGTGGAAATAAGGTGCGCTAAGCGCGATGTTGCGCAAAGGTGGCACGCGCCACATATGCCGTTCATCCGGATCCTTTGAAAATTCATAACGTCCAAGGTCATCCACTAATTTGTGGGTTGTGTCATACGATGAACCCAGGTAGTTGGGGAACAGCTCATAAAACCCGTCGCCCAGCCCCAGTGCCGGTCCCGGGGCTGGTCCGGCAAAGTTAACGCCAAAGTGACAGGCGAGACAGCCTGTCTCATTAAACAACGCCATGCCTCGTATGGCGGCCTTGGACAAGGCATCTTTATTGCCCTGTAAATACCGGTCGAAGGGGCTGTTCGGTGTAAGAAGCGATCGTTGAAAACTGGCCAGTGCATTGACGATATTCGCCAGGTTAATGGCGTTTTTTGTGCCAAATGTTTTTGTGAAATACCGTTGATATTCCTCATCATCCGCGAGTCGCTTAAGCAACATGGAGAAATCGCTGATGCCCATAATATCTGGGTTTTTAATGTGTTCTATGGCCTGCTGTTCAAGGCTTTTAAAGCGACCGTCCCAGTGATACACGGTCTGAAAACCAATATTCAATAAAGTGGGTGCATTACGGGTGGATTTTTTTCCTGACGCACCGACGGCGGATTGTTGATCATTATCGCCACCAAGGAAAAGATTATGGCAGTCGTTGCACGATAGGGTCTGGTGACGCGACAAGCGTTTATCGAAAAACAGTCGTTTGCCTAAGTTCACTTTCAGATCGGTCAACGGGTTATGCATTGGAACCAGCGGTTCTTTTGGCAGTACCTGTAAATAATCAAATGCCAGGGCTGTTGCCGGTATAACGGCCACTAACACCAGACAAATACAAATATAGTTAACGGTATGTTTAATTGTATGCAGCATGTAGACACTCTTCTCATTTTACAGGCGAGGAATTGTACTCAACAAAACAACAATGTCTAGCCCGTATTTCTCACGCCAGTGGGTGAGTCATTAGCCATCGATTGGTTTCATGGCTGGTTTCACGGCGAATGTCGCGCAGAAGCCCGATACGCTTTTGTGAATTGAAATTCGATACAGAATCAACAGGCCAGCAGGATCGTGAGTACTCCGTTGCGGTTAGACGTTTGTTAGCTCGGTTTGTATACCCTATCGATATTACATCAATCGGACCGGCTTTCCGGCTCATGTAACACCATGGTCCGTTGGAAAGGTCCGTTAGTGCGCCTATTCTAACGAATTTCCTGCAAAATTCCCACGCTTTATTTGCCATGAAAACGGGCCGCAAAAGCCTGTCATAAGTGAATAATATCAGCAATACACTCAATGACCATGAGCAACATGATCCTGATTAGGTTCGATGGATTGTGCGCGGGACTTCGATGTGTTGACGCCCGGTGCAACAATATCGATAAAAATTGACGGTGCCTTTGCCGGAATGGGGCATTGTTGAGTCAAAATTCAGGAAGACCATAAACGCGGTGTTGTTTATGGCACTCAGGATTACCGATTAATGTATTCATGTATAGGCAGGTTTCTGTCTGATCAACTTTTAATGTAGGTCAAGTTTTTGTCACCACGATGATTTGGTGTTGTAACTTGTTGATTGTATATGGGGAGTTGTAAACGGTGTCATGGCATAGCAATTGCAAAACTCATTCCACACGAACGCTAATCGAGAGAAATTCTTACTATGGCAGATGCAGAAGAGAAACCCAAAGGCTCACCACTAAAAATTGTTTTGATTGTTTTATTACCACTCTTAATTATTGGCGGAACAGTGGGTGGATTGTATGTTGGTGGAGTATTTGGAGGTGGCGAGGACAGTGAAGAGTCAGATGACAGTGAGGAAGATGGTGAGGAGTCGGTGGGCGCGGCTATCTATATCCCGATGAATCCGGCGTTTGTGGTGAACTTCGCGCCGGGTGGTAAAGCCCGTTTTTTGCAAATTACCTTAGAGCTCATGTCCCGGTCAATTGAAACGGAACAGGCGGTAAACGCACATATGCCCGTGATCCGCAACAGCCTGTTACTGCTATTCAGCAGCCAGACTTTTGAGAGCGTTAATAATCTGGAAGGTAAAGATGCATTACGGGAGCAAGCGCTGACAGCGGTTCAGGAGATACTGGAAGAAGAAACCGGTGACCCAGGTGTGGAAGCAGTTTATTTTACGAGTTTTGTCATGCAATGAGCCCTATTGGTGATGTTGTTCATTCACGGTATGGGGTAGGGCACAAGCCGGTGACATAAGCCCATATTATGTTTGTTGATTGAATCTGTTGACTTAATGTGTTGACTGAATGTGCTAGCTTGATTTATTGGCCAGGCCGTACCTTTAATGGCTAATTAATGAGTTTAAAAAAAATGGAAAAGTATTATGTCTGTTAATGATCTGTTGTCTCAGGATGAAATCGATGCCTTGTTGCATGGTGTATCCAATGATGATGTGGATACAGACGATGATTCAATGTCGGGCGATGGTGAAGCCCGTAATTATGATTTTTCAAGTCAGGATCGAATCGTTCGCGGGCGTATGCCCACGTTGGAAATGATTAACGAGCGTTATGCCAGGCATTTCCGAATCAGCTTGTTTAACATGTTACGACGCAGTGCTGAAATTTCAGTGGGCGGTGTTCAGATGCTGAAGTTTTCTGAGTATATTCACAGTCTGTTTGTTCCCACCAGTTTAAATATGGTAAAGGTTCACCCCTTGCGCGGAACCGCGTTGTTTGTCATGGACCCAAAGTTAGTATTTACGGTGGTTGATAACTATTTCGGTGGTGATGGACGTTTCCATGCGAAAATTGAAGGTCGTGAATTCACACCGACGGAATTGCGAGTGATTCACATGATATTAAAGCAGGTTTTTGTGGATCTTAAGGAGGCCTGGGGGCCGGTAATGGAACTGAATTTTGAGTATGTCAATTCAGAAGTTAATCCCCAGTTTGCCAATATCGTGAGTCCCACAGAAGTCGTCGTTGTAACGACCTTTCATGTTGAATTGGAAGGGGGCGGCGGCGATTTTCATGTGACAATGCCGTATTCCATGTTAGAGCCCATTCGGGAGGTTCTGGACGCCGGTATTCAAAGTGACATTGATGATACGGATGGTCGATGGCTATTGTCCTTGCGTGATGAAATCGAACAATCAACGGTTAACTTAACCTGTCGATTGTCCCAGTCTGAGATGGGCTTGCGGGATTTAATGAATATAAAAAGTGGTGACATTATCCCCATAGAAACCCCAGGTTACGCCACGATCTGCGCAGAAGGTGTCCCGGTCTTAAGGGGTAAGTTTGGTGCATCACGCGGCAGCAATGCCGTTAAAGTGATGGAGCAGGTTAAATATCCCACTCGCGAATTACGCGACCTGGGGGAGGATGTGATCAATGAGTGATACAGACGATCCGGGCGACGACTGGGCTGACGCGTTAGCTGAGCAGGGTGACGCAGAAGCGGATGCTGGCTGGGGTGATGCGTTAGCCGAACAGGCCGCTTCGGAAGCCGTTAGCAATGATCCGGATAAACCAGCACTTGAAAACCTGGAGGCGGACGAAGGGGGCAGCAGTATAGAAGATGCCTGTCTTGACGTTATTCTGGATATTCCGGTATCCATTTCGCTGGAAGTCGGGAAAACCAAAATCAGTATTCGTAACCTGCTGAAACTCAATCAAGGCTCTGTGGTGGAGCTGGATCGATTGGCCGGTGAGCCGCTCGACGTGCTGGTTAACGGTACATTAATAGCGCATGCAGAAGTTGTGGTGGTGAATGAAAAATATGGTATTCGCCTCACTGATGTTATCAGTGCTGCAGAACGAATACAAAAGTTACAATGATCAGGCGCTGCATTTTCACGTTGCTAATGGTTTGTCTATCGGTCTTTCTATCGGTATTAATACCAGTCAATACTAATGTGTTTGCGTCAGAAAAAACACAAATACCGCAAGTGCAGGAAAGCGGGGCAGCGTCGAACCTGATCAGCGAACCGGATAACCTGAACAAAAATCCGCCCTTGCGATTATTACCTGAGCACTCGTCAACCGGCAATATGCTAAATGTGACGTTCGGTTTGCTGGTGGTGCTTTTATTTATCGCCTTAACCGCGTGGCTGGTGCGTCGCTTTGGTAATTTTCAAGTGACCGCCAAGGGCAACTTAAAAATTGTGGGTGGCCTGCATCTGGGCACTCGGGAACGAGTGGTGCTGATTCAGGTTGGCGAGCAGCAACTGCTGGTCGGGGTTGCCCCCGGGCGAATTCAGACGCTGCATGTGCTTGATCAGCCTCTCTCCATGGAAAGCCAATCAAGCACTTCCAAAGAACGGTTTTCAGATAAATTGGCCAGTGTGCTTAAAGGCTCAAAACCAAAATAACGTTTATCAGCCGATGCAGTATGAAATAAATGTGAGTAAATCCTTATGCACCGTTGTATTGTCATAACAGTAATTATTTTTTGTCTGTTTCCCAACGTTATTTTTGCGGCGGATCTGGGGATGCCTGCATTTTCGGTAACGACCGGCAGCGATGGCAAGCAAACGTATACGTTAACGTTGCAGATCCTGGCGTTAATGACGGCATTTACGTTGATCCCCGCCGGTTTGATGATGCTAACCTCATTTACCCGCATTGTGATCGTGCTGGCGATCGTTCGCCAGGCAGTGGGAATGCCGCAGGCACCGTCCAGTCAGATACTCATCGGTTTGGCGTTGTTCCTGACCTTTTTTATTATGGCGCCGGTTTTTAATGAGGTCTATGAGAAAGCGATTACGCCGTATCTTAATGAAGAAATGGAAATACAGGAGGCATTTGGTGCTGCAAGGGTGCCCTTTCAGACATTCATGCTTGATCAGACCAGGGACTCGGATTTGGCGATGTTTACCAAAATTTCCGGCAGGGATGGAATTGAGTCAATCGAGGACGTGCCGTTCTCATTATTAATGCCCGCATTTGTAACCAGTGAGCTTAAAACCGCGTATCAAATCGGCTTTATGATATTCATTCCCTTTTTGGTGATTGATTTAGTGGTGGCCAGTGTTTTGATGGCAATGGGAATGATGATGTTATCGCCCATGATCATTTCATTACCCTTTAAAATTATGTTGTTTGTACTGGTTGACGGGTGGGCGCTTATCATGGGAACACTCGCATCAAGTTTTTATGTTTAGGTTGCCGCAATTCACAAGCAGAGTGGCAGCTTTTTAATTTTTCAGGAGAAACATCATGACACCTGAATTTGTGTTAACCATTGCGAAACAGGCCATTGAAGTGGCGCTGATCCTTACCACCATCATATTGTTGCCTGCGCTTGCGGTAGGTCTGGTCGTTAGCATGATTCAGGCGGCCACGCAAATTAATGAGCAGACATTAAGCTTTATTCCCAAACTCATTGTCACCTTTCTCACTCTGATGATGGCCGGTCCATGGATGTTAACGATGTTAACCGGTTTTACAAACAAAATGATCGCGAACATTCCCTACGTTATTCATTAGCGTCTGCATTAGTTGTATTTATCAGTAAGAGCACATTAAACGCATGTTTATCTCCAGCGAAGAACTAGTATCATGGATTGGTACCTACATGTGGACATTAACCCGAATTGCCGCCCTTTTTGCGATAGCACCCATTTTTAGTTCCCGAAATGTACCGGGAAAAGTCAAGCTGGGCTTTGCGGTGGTGCTTACCATGGTCATCGCACCAACGATACCCAAAGCGCCGATGGTGGCGGTTTTTTCCGGGGATATGCTCTTGATAACGCTGCATCAAATATTGATCGGATTTGCGATGGGACTTTCACTGCAAATGATTTTTGGTATGTTTGTCATTGGCGGGCAAGTGGTTGCCTATCAAATGGGGCTGGGGTTTTCGCAAATGGTTGACCCTCAAACCGGGTTGCAGGTTCCGGTTATCAGTCAGTTTTATATTGTCGTACTAACGCTTATATTTCTTGCCATCGATGGGCACCTCATCATGATTGAAGTGCTGGCAGGAAGCTTTTTCAGCATGCCTATCCGGCCGAATGGCATTACCGTCGATTCAATGTGGCAACTGGTTAACTGGGGAGGTCAGATGTATCTCGGTGGCGTAAAGATCGCCTTGCCTGCAATTGCATCAATATTACTGATCAACCTGACGTTCGGTGTCATTACCCGCTCGGCACCCCAGTTTAATATTTTTTCCGTTGGTTTTCCGGTGACGATGGTAATGGGTTTTTTAATTATAATGACTACTTACTCGACGATTTTACCTCAAATTACCGCGCAAATCGCGAACGCGTTTGAGTTAATGAAATTCCTCGTTGCCGGTGTTCCCTAAATGGCAGAATCCGGTAGTGGACAGGAGAAGACCGAAGAACCCACCGGCCGAAAGCTGGATGAGTCCAAGAATGAGGGCCAGATTGCACGCTCAAGGGAACTCAATACGGTCATGATGCTGTTACTTTCCGGGGTGGGCTTTTTGTTTTTGGGCGCCGACATTGTTGCGGGCCTGATTGACATCATGAAAAGCAGTTTCGTGATGGATCGCCGTCTCATTTTTGATGACAAGTTATTAGCAAAAACATTTTGGGATACCATTATTGAAGCGATTAATTACATTGTGCCTTTTTTCTTTTTAATGACGGTGGCAGCCGTTGTGTCACCGCTCTCAATGAGTGGCTGGAATTTCAGTACAAAAGCACTGGTGCCGAAATTTAATCGAATGGACCCTATCAAGGGCATAAGCAAAATATTTGGTTGGAAGGGATTGGTTGAATTATTAAAGTCATTGGGGAAACTGATTATCGTCGCCAGTGTTGGCTATATACTATTTAACGCCAAGTTCCCGGAGTTTTTGGTGCTTGGTAATGGTGATTTAGGGATGAATCTGTCCTATCTGGGGCATGAGTTGATTTGGGTGTTCATCTTGTTAAGCAGTACATTAATTCTAGTGGCGCTGATTGATGTTCCATTTCAATTATGGGAGCACAAACGACAGTTAAAAATGACGCTCCAGGAAGTTAAAGACGAGATGAAGGATACCGAGGGTAACCCGGAGCTCAAGGGTAAGCAACGTGGGTTACAGCGGGAAATGTCGCAACGTCGAATGATGGAGGCAATTCCCGAGGCAGATGTGGTTGTAACCAACCCCACGCATTTTGCCGTGGCGTTAAAGTATGATCAGGATGCCATGGGGGCACCCATTGTCGTCGCCATTGGCGCGGACATTCTGGCGTTGCAAATCCGTCGCGTGGCGGATTCTCATGAGATTCCGGTGTTGGAAACGCCCGTATTAGCCAGGGCGCTTTATTACAATTCGGTGTTAGGCGAGGAGATTCCGGCAGGTCTGTATCTGGCGGTGGCGCAGGTGCTTGCTTATATTTATCAATTACGTCAATACAACGTATATGGAGGTGTAGAACCACAACCAATATCCGATTTACCGGTGCCTGACGATTTACGAAGAGACTAAGCGAATGAATGACACGTCAAACAACCTGCTGAACGCGGTTAAACGTATGATAAGTAATGGCATGGGTGCGCCAATACTTATTATGGTAATGCTTGCAATGATGGTCGTACCATTGCCCCCGTTTATGCTGGATTTGCTGTTTACATTCAATATTTCGCTGGCATTGGTGATATTGCTGGCCTCTGTTTATGTGCAACGTCCACTGCAGTTTGCGGTTTTCCCCACGGTGATACTGGTGGCGACATTGTTGCGCCTGAGTTTGAATATTGCGTCAACGCGCGTGGTGTTGCTGGATGGTCATACGGGCACCGATGCCGCCGGGCAGGTAATTCAGGCGTTTGGGGAGTTTGTTATTGGTGGTAACACCGCTGTGGGGCTGGTGATATTTCTTATTCTGGTCATTATCAATTTTGTGGTGGTTACAAAAGGTGCGACCCGGGTTGCCGAGGTCAGCGCCCGTTTTACCCTGGATTCAATGCCTGGTAAGCAAATGGCGATTGATGCTGATTTAAATGCCGGCGTTATTAGCCAGGAAGAAGCACGAGATCGACGGCAGGAGGTGGGCAAAGAAGCCGATTTTTACGGCTCGATGGATGGTGCTGGAAAGTTTGTGCGTGGTGATGCGGTTGCCGGAATTCTTATACTGGTTATCACCATCATCGGTGGTTTGGCAATCGGGATGGCGCAGCATGATATGGATCTGGCAGACGCCATGCGCAATTATACGTTGCTAACAATTGGTGATGGCCTGGTCGCGCAAATTCCCTCACTGTTGTTGTCCACTGCGGCGGGCTTGATGGTTACGCGCATATCGTCGGCTCATGATATGGGGGCGGAGGTTATTGCGCAATTGTTTGCCAGCCCGAAGGCGCTGGGTGTAACGGCTGGGGTATTAGGGGTTATGGGCGTTATTCCTGGCATGCCTAATGTGTCTTTTTTGTTGCTTGCCAGTGCGGCGGGTGTAACGGCATTCATGTTGACTAAACATCGCAAGGAGCAGGCGCTTGCGCTGACTCAGATTATACCGGAAGAAACCAAACCACCCCCGCGGGAATTGAGTTGGGATGATGTTACACCGGTGGATCTCATCGGATTGGAAGTGGGATATCGCTTAATTCCTCTGGTTGACAAAAACCAGGGCGGGCAATTAATGACACGCATTAAAGGCGTGCGGAAAAAACTCTCCCAGGAACTGGGGTTCTTGATTCCACCGGTTCATATTCGGGATAACCTGGATCTAAAACCCAACGCGTATCGCATAACCTTGATGGGCGTCACTACTGGTGAAGCTGAGATTCATCCAGACCGGGAGATGGCGATTAATCCGGGCCAGGTGTTTGGCACGGTAGAGGGAATACCAACAACTGATCCTGCCTTCGGTCTAGAGGCTGTCTGGGTTGAGCCTGCGTTGCGGGATCAGGCTCAGAGCCTGGGTTATACCGTCGTTGATTCCAGCACGGTGACGGCAACTCACTTAAGTCACATTTTACAAAAACACGCGGACGAATTGCTGGGCCATGAAGACGTTCAGCATCTGTTAAATAATCTCGAAAAAATCGCCCCTAAACTGGTGGAAGATCTGGTGCCGAAAGCACTGCCATTGGGGTGTGTTGTAAAAGTACTACAAAATCTATTAATGGAAGGAATTCCAATACGGGATATACGAACCATAGCCGAAACCTTGGCGGAACATGCTTCAGACAGTCAAGACCCCGGCATTTTAACCAGCGCTGTGCGCGTGGCATTAAAGCGATCCATTGCTCAACACATTGGTGGCACAGGCCCGGAAATGCCGGTCATTACGCTGGATCCCGCGCTGGAACAATTGTTGCATCAGGCTATTCAGGGTGGTACTGATCAGACGGCGGGTTTTGAACCCGGGTTAGCAGACAACTTACTTCGGTCGTTGGTGGAACACACGCAACGCCAGGAAGCTGCCGGGCATACCGCGATCCTTTTGGTTACATCATCAATACGCTCGATGCTTGCTCGATTTGTACGGCATGGTGTGCCAAATTTACACGTATTGGCCTTCGAGGAAATTCCGGATAACAAGCAAGTTAGAATAACTGCAACTGTAGGTGCCGCTAATGCCGCGTAAGAATGATATACAGAACACTGTTATATACCCGAAGCGTTTAGGATTTAGGTTTTATTGCTGTCCTATTTCTGTCCTGGCGGCGTTGAAATTCCTCGCAATAGACCGGCTATTACTCGTCATTTCGCCTTGCCAGAACAAAAATATGACGCGCACTAAATACCTAAATCCCAAACGCTTTGGGTATAGCAAGTGAATTAGCCTAGTATCTGAGGTGCAGTATGAAGATCAAACGGTTTTTTTCACAGGATATGCGCAATGTCATTCGGATGGTGCGCGAGGAATTAGGTGCTGATGCCGTTATTCTTTCCAATAGCCGGGTCAGTGGTGGCGTCGAGGTCATTGCAGCGGTTGATTATGACGAATCGTTGCTCGACAGGGATCAGGCCGTCAAAAAAGCCAAACGTCCTGAGGATAACTTAACTCGTCGGGATAGAAACGGTTCAGATAAAGCGCCCGCCTCATTAAACGCAACGGATAAAGACCGTTATTCCTCATCGTTGTCGCAGCCACTGTTCGACGTGGCTGAAAAATCATTGGAAAACCCAGGCTCCGCAAAAGGCACATCGACAAATCCATCCCCCTCCAGTATTACTTCGCTGGAAAAAAATCCATTTGAAAGCACCGTTTCGAAAATTGCCCAGCGTACTGAGTCCAAACCACGCGATCATAATCTGGCACACGAGGGATTCAAATTTACGTTATTGGAGGATTCTGACCCAACCAATCCCGATAACGAGCCACCGGTGCCTGCGTCGTTGGAACCGGCAAGCGTACGTGTCAATGAAACGCTTTTTGAAGCGCCTGGCATGGATTCGTTGTTTACACCGGATGAGCCGGTTAAACCCAAGGCACCGAAACAAACGGTGTGGTCGCAGGAACCAACACTGGTTGATATGCGCAATGAAATTAAAACGCTTCGCGGGCTGGTAGAGCAGCAGCTGACTGGGTTGGCATGGGGGGATATGGCTCGACGAAATCCCGTGCGTGCAAAATTGATCCGTGAGCTGTTGCAGCTGGATATAAGCCCTATATTATCCCAAAAAATTGCCGATTCGTTGTCGCTGGATCAAATGGATTATGAAACAGCATGGCCACATGCCATGTCACTTTTCGCCAGCCAGTTACCCATTTACAGCGGTGATGTTACTGCGACCGGTGGTGTGGTTGCGGTGTTGGGTGCTACCGGCGTCGGTAAAACGACAACTATTGCAAAAATGGCGGCGCGTTACGCGCTTAAGCAAGGACGTAATAAACTTGCACTTGTCACCACGGATAGTTTTCGTATCGCGGCGCATGAACAACTCAGAACGTATGGTCGTATTCTGGATATCCCCGTTCGGGTTGCCAAGGAACGCTCGGAGCTGGTGGATATATTAAATTCGTTTTCAGATAAAGAGCTGGTGCTAATTGATACTGCGGGTATGGGGCAGCGGGATATTCGGTTATCTGAACAGTTTTCACTGCTGGCGGATAGTGCGCCTCAGATTAAATCATTTATTACTTTGTCGACAACAACACATCGAGCCGGCCTGGAAGAAATAGTAAAAGCGTTTAGCGGGGTTCAGCTGCATGGTTGTATATTAACAAAGATCGATGAGACCACAAATTTGGGCGGTGCACTGTCAGTTGCATTACTTAATAATTTGCCTATTGCGTATGTCAGCGATGGGCAAAAAGTCCCTGAGGACTTCCATCTTGCTCGTGCTTACAATCTTATCAGTCGCGCAGTATCAATTGCGGACCAGGTGGATGAGCCCTTACAAGCGGAAGCAGTTGAACTTGCGTTTAATGGAATGTTATCCAATGTTGGTATCTGAAACAATTGATCAAGCCAGTGGATTAAGGCAGGCCGCGCGCTCCAAACCGGTTCGTGTTATTGCCGTAACCAGTGGAAAGGGCGGTGTTGGTAAAACCAATGTTTCTGTCAATTTAGGCGTTTGCCTGGCAGGCATGGGTAAAGATGTCATGCTGCTTGATGCTGACATGGGGCTTGCCAATGTGGATATTATGCTGGGTTTGCATCCAAAATATAATTTATCACATGTTATTAAAGGTGAATGTTCATTGGAGGATGTGGTCATTACCGGCCCTGAGGGGCTGCGTGTTGTGCCCGCTTCATCGGGATTGCAGGCCATGACGGAGCTGTCACCGGCTGAGCATGCCGGGGTAATTAACGCATTCAGTGAGTTTAGTATACCATTGGATTTTCTGATTATTGATACGGCGGCTGGTATCTCGGATGGTGTTGTGAGTTATACCAAAGCGGCTCAGGAGGTCTTGATTGTATTGTGTGATGAGCCTGCTTCAATAACGGATGCTTATGCGTTGATTAAGCTGTTAAGCCGGGACTACGGTTTGCATCGGTTTCGGATCTTAACCAATATGGTTCCTGATATTCAGGCAGGGCGTACCCTTTACCAGAAAATAGTGAAAGTGACCGATCGATATCTGGATGTTGCTCTCGATTTTATGGGGGTTGTCCCCAATGATGAGTATCTACGCAAGGCTGTTCAGCGCCAGAGAGCAGTCACAGATGCCTACCCGAGATGTAAATCATCATTAGCATTTAAGAAACTGGCTCAAAGAGCCGATAGTTGGCCTATGCCGGCATCGGCAGGAGGTCGACTGGAATTCTTTGTCGAGCGACTCATTAAGGCTAGTCAACACGGAACAGGAGTGTCGTTATGAATGGGATGGCCGCATATGCAGATACCCAGGGATATGATCCAAATGATGGTGAACAGATAGTATTATATACACCATTGGTGAAACGAATCGCCTATCACTTAATGTCACGATTACCGCCAAGTGTGCAGCAGGATGACTTGATACAGGCGGGATTGATAGGGTTGTTAGAGGCGTTACGAAATTACGACGCTACTCAGGGCGCTAGTTTTCAGACGTACGCCAGAATTCGAATTCGTGGTGCTATGCTGGATGAGATTCGTAAAAATGACTGGGCGCCACGATCGGTTCACCGCAAGGCCCGTATGGTGGCCGAAGTTGTTCGAGACATAGAAAACAGAACCGGGCGTGATGCCAGGGATCATGAAATTGCGCAACAGTTGCAAGTATCGCTGGATGAATACCACCAACTACTACAGGAAGCCAGTGGCCACCGGGTATTTAGCTACGAGGAACTGGAGGTTGAAGCCCATGGCGGGATTGCAGGGCTGGCTGACAGGGAAAAAGGACCACTGGAAGGGCTGCAAACAGAAGACTTCAAGCGTAGCCTGGCGGAGGCAATTGCCGGATTGCCAGAGCGTGAACGTATGGTGATGTCACTTTATTATGATGAAGAGCTAAATTTACGCGAGATTGGTGCCGTTATTGGTGTTAGTGAGTCTCGAGTATGCCAGATTCATAGTCAGGCGGTAATACGTCTGCAGTCACGCATGACCCAGTGGGTTGGGGCATAAGTGTCAGTTGCGAATAGTTGTTGTGTTGTTTGTTCGGTTTAAATGAATACTTTTATGTGTAAAGTTTCTAACAAAAGCGGAGGTTTGTCTTGGACAAGAACATGAAAATCCTCATTGTGGATGACTTCTCCACAATGCGCCGGATTATCAAGAATCTGCTTCGGGATTTAGGTTTCAACAATACCCAGGAAGCTGACGATGGGAATACAGCATTACCCATGCTCCAGGCTGGCGGCTTTGATTTTTTGGTGACCGACTGGAATATGCCAGGCATGCAGGGTATTGATTTGCTAAAAGCGGTTCGCGCCGATGACAGTATAGCCAGTTTACCGGTCTTGATGGTCACTGCAGAATCAAAGCGGGAACAAATTGTCGAAGCAGCGCAGTCTGGAGTCAACGGGTATATTGTGAAACCTTTTACTGCCCAAACGTTGAAAGAAAAGATAGACAAAATTTGGGAACGACTGGATGCGGAAGGTTAGTTAAACAAGAGGCTAAAAATGAAAAATCCCAACGCCGCTTATAAAGAGGATATGTTGGTTCAGGCAGAAGAAATGTTAGTCGCATTGCAAAAAGGCAATGAGGAACAGGTTGACAAACTGCTGAGAACGATTGCTGATGCCCGCGAATCCGAGTTATTCCAGGAAGTCGGGAAGATGACTCGCCAACTTCACAATACGTTGAACTCGTTTTGCGAAGATTCAAATTTGGACCGTTTAGCAGGATCGGAAATACCCGATGCCCGCGAACGCCTGAATCATGTAATAAAAATGACCAAAGATGCCGCCGATCGCACGTTGTGTGCGGTGGAAGAAACAATGCCAATGGCTGAAACGATCTCAAATAGAGCAGGGGAATTGCGCTCGGCATGGGAGCGATTTCGGCGACGGGAATTGAGTGTTGAACAATTCAAGGAATTGAGTGGTTCGATAGAGCAATTTCTGGTTGATATTGAAAGTGAATCCGGAATTATGAAGGATAACCTGAATGAAGTGCTCATGGCGCAGGGTTTCCAGGATTTAACGGGCCAGATTATATCGCGTGTCATCACATTGGTTGGCCAGGTGGAAAATAATCTTGTTGAATTGATTCGAATTACCGGCCATAAGATGACGCCAGTTGTCGAAGAAAAGAAAAAGGACATTGTAGCTGAAGGTCCGCAAATACCTGGCGTGGGTAAAAGTGATGTTGTGAGTGGTCAGGACGATGTGGACGATTTGCTATCCAGCTTGGGTTTTTAGTCCGCCTAATTATATTTTGCAAAGGCATAAATAATGTCAATGGAAGAAGATGACGAATTGCTACAGGATTTTCTCGTGGAAGCGGGAGAAATTCTGGAGCAATTAGGTGAACAATTAGTGGAGCTGGAGAACAGCCCCGACGACAAGGGATTACTGAATGCCGTGTTCCGTGGGTTTCATACCATCAAGGGTGGTGCCAGTTTTCTAAATCTGGACGGACTTGTCGGATTATGTCATCGATCTGAGGATGTCTTCAACATATTGCGTAACGGCGAGCGCGAAGTCGACACCCAGGTGATGGATGTTATTTTACCGGTATTGGATGTACTGAATGAGCAGTTCGAGGCCATTCGATCCGGCCAGCCCCCTGTGCATGCTTCAGCCGAATTATTAAAACAATTAGATGGACTGGCTGTACCCAGCATCGGGGATAAAGCCCCCGCAGCACCAGCGAAAGCGCAGCAAACGACAGAAAATACAGTACCATCAGATGCCAAGTCGGAATTGTCGGCTCAAGAGTATCAAGCTCTGATGGACTCAATGGACCAGGGACAAGGTTCAGCTGCATCCGCTGGGAATGTTGCGTCGCCGGATGAGATTACCGAACAGGAGTTTGATGCATTACTCGACAATATGCAGGGTGCAAGAGCGGGTGGTAGTGCTACGGATGCATCAAACCTGCCGGCAGGTAATCCGGCCGCCAAAAACGCAGAGCCGACAAGTGATGAAATTACCGATGATGAATTTGATGCGTTATTAGATAACCTGCATGGAAAAGGGCAGACAATATCCACGTCAGTTAAACCGGCAACACCGAACACCGGTAATGCGCCATCCAATAGTAATAACAATTCAACCGCAGCGTCGAGTGGAAAGCCACCCGCTGCATCACCCGCAGCGAAGGTAGTTAGCCAGCCAGCCCGGGCGGACGTAAAACCGGCATCAGCAAGCGCCGTGGCAAAACAAAAAGAGACAGCGCAGGCGGAGTCAACGGTTCGTGTCGATACCAAACGACTTGACGACATAATGAATATGGTCGGTGAGTTGGTGCTGGTTCGAAATAGAATGGCAACGCTTGAAAATGCAAGTAGCGACGAAGAAATGTCAAAAGTGGTGGCAAATCTTGATGTCGTTACGGCGGATTTACAGGCGGCGGTGATGAAAACCCGCATGCAGCCGATTAAAAAGGTATTTGGGCGGTTTCCCCGTGTCGTGCGTGATCTGGCCCGAAGTCTTAACAAGGAAGTCAATCTCGAATTACAGGGAGAAGACACGGATTTAGATAAAAATCTGGTAGAGGCGTTGGCCGATCCACTTGTGCATTTAGTGCGAAATGCAGTGGACCATGGGATTGAAATGCCTGATGAAAGGGAGAAAAACAACAAAACAAGGAATGGTACTGTTATTTTAACGGCTGAGCAGGAGGGTGATCATATTTTGTTAACCATCGAAGATGATGGTAAAGGTATGGATCCGGATAAACTGCGAAAAACAGCGGTAGATAAAGGCGTGTTGGACGAAGAGGCTGCGGCACGATTAGAACCAAAGGATTGTTATAACTTAATTTTTGCGCCTGGTTTTTCCACAAAACAGGAAATCTCCGATGTTTCCGGTCGCGGTGTCGGCATGGATGTGGTTAAAACACGCATTGAGCAACTCAATGGCAGTGTTGAGATTGATTCAAAGCAGGGACGTGGCAGCATCATCATTATAAAAGTGCCGCTCACGCTGGCAATTATGCCAACATTGATGGTAATGCTGGCAACACAGATATTTGCTTTGCCACTAGCAAGTGTTAATGAAATATTTCATCTTGATCTCACGAAGACTAATGTGGTTGACGGTCAACTTGTTGTTATGGTTCGCGACAAAGCCTTACCACTTTTCTATTTACGTCACTGGTTGGTCAAGGGTTCTGACGGACAGGAACTACCCCGGGAAGGTCATGTTGTCGTGGTTAGCATGGGGGTTCAACGCATTGGGTTTGTGGTTGATCAGCTAATTGGTCAGGAAGAAGTGGTCATTAAACCGCTTGGTGCTTTGCTACACGGCATGAAGGGGCTTGCTGGTGCAACGATTACAGGCGATGGACGTATTTCATTAATTCTTGATATACCTGGATTAATGCAAACTTACGCCAGACGCCTTTGAGGATCCCAACGCCATGAGTGTGCGGGTATTAGTGGTCGATGATTCCCGGTTCTTTCGACGCAGAGTGAAGGAAATGCTCGAGTCAGATCCGCTTATCGAAGTTATTGGCGAGGCGGAAAACGGGCGCGATGCCATTGATAAAGCCAGGAGCCTGAACCCTGATGTAATTACCATGGACATTGAGATGCCTGTCTTGAACGGCATCGAGGCCACGAAAAAAATACTCAGCATTCGGCGTATTCCCATATTGATGTTCTCATCATTAACCACCGAAGGCGCACAGGCGACCTTTGATGCATTGGAAGCCGGCGCACTTGATTATCTGCCCAAACGTTTCGAAGATATTTCCACCGATAAGGTGGTTGCTCGCAAGCTGCTCTGTGACAAGATCAAAGCGGTGGTCAGGAAGCGGCCGTTTACGACCTCCCGATTGTCTACTCCAACGCCTAATACGGCAAAACCACCTGGCGGTAGTGCGAGGTCATTGGGCGATGTATCCGGACAATCCATTGTTAAACCTTACGGTGGCATTCGACCCGCGGCAAGCGTTACCGTAAAAAAGGGTGTATATAACCTTGTTGTAATTGGTACGTCCACCGGTGGGCCAATTGCCTTACAGCAAATATTGTCCAAACTCCCGGGTAACTTTAATAAACCACTACTTCTGGTGCAGCATATGCCAGGTAGTTTTACCAGTGCATTTGCGCAACGGTTGAATACGTGTTGTGCGATAAATGTGAAAGAAGCGGCAGATGGCGATGAACTCAAACCAGGATTGGCATTGTTGGCACCAGGTGGGATGCAGATGGAAATAGCGCGTAGTGGGAGCGGTAATATCGTACGCATATCACCCGCAACGATAGAACAAAATTATAAACCCTGTGTCGATATCACTTTTTCGTCGGTTGCCAGGCACATGTCCCGGAAAACCCTGGCAATTATTTTAACGGGTATGGGGTCCGATGGCTGTGAAGGTGCAAAGTTGCTGAAAAGTGGTGGGGCGACTGTCTGGGCTCAAGATGAAGCGAGTTGCGTTGTCTATGGTATGCCGGCTGCCGTTACGGAAGCGGGTGTCGTCGATCACGTGCTTTCGCTGGATGATATCGGAGCGAACTTAGCGCAAGGAATCTAGCAATATGGATAAGCTCAGTATTATCGGCTTACTGCTCGGGCTAGGTGCCATTATCGGCGGTCAGGCGTTGGAAGGCGGGCATATCCAGTCCCTAATCAATGGGCCTGCAATGCTCATTGTCATGGGTGGGACCATTGGTGCCGTTATGTTGCAGTCATCCATGTCAGTGTTTATGCACTCAATAAAAATGGTTTATTGGGTCTTTGTTCCCCCCAAGTTGGGGAGCGAACAAATGATCGAAAAAATTATGGACTGGAGCAATATTGCCCGCAAGGAAGGCTTGCTGGGTTTGGAGGCCATTGCTGAGACTGAAGAGGATTTATTCGCACGCAAAGGACTACAGTTACTGGTGGATGGAAGTGAACCGGAGGTAATTCGCCGCGTTATGGAAGTGGAAATGGATGCCAAGGAGCATCACGACATTCAGGCTGCAAAAGTGTTTGAATCAATGGGTGGCTATTGTCCTACAGTTGGTATTATTGGTGCAGTAATGGGCTTGATACATGTTATGGAGAATCTTGCCGATCCCAGTAAGCTGGGGTCGGGCATCGCAACAGCTTTTGTGGCAACCATTTATGGCGTCGGGCTGGCAAACATTGTTTTTTTACCTTTCGCAAATAAGATGAAAGCGCAGGTTCATTCGCATACCCAACTGCACGAAATGATGGTGGAAGGTGTGATATCAATTGCAGAAGGGGAAAACCCGAGAAATATAGAAACAAAACTGCATGGATTTGTGAGTTGATATGCTGCAGGAAAGCGCTGTAAAAACATTCAGGGAATTAGTTAGGTTGAATTCAGCATGGCTCGTCGGAAAAAACAAGAGGAACACGAAAACCATGAACGTTGGCTGGTGTCGTATGCTGATTTTATTACATTGTTATTCGCATTTTTCGTTGTCATGTATTCGATATCGTCAGTTAACGAAGGTAAATATCGGGTATTATCCAGTTCGATAGTGACCGCATTCAGTCAACCGGCCAAGACGGCTGATCCGATTCAACAGGGCACACCGCTGAGGGCACCTATTATTCAACATCAAGCAATGCCGGATCACAAGGATGACGACGTCAGCCGTGTTGGTGTTGATCATCAAGTTATGCCATCGCCCAAGGAAATTGCGGAAATGCATAAGGTTGCTGATGAATTGGCGGTCAGTTTAAAAGGGGTGCTGGACAAAGATGTGGCAAAGATCACCAAAACCAATAAAGGCGTCGAAATAGAAATAAAATCGAGCATCCTGTTTCGAAGTGGTAAAGCCCTGCTCAATATCGGAGCAACACCGGTGCTTAAAAAAATTGCAAAAATAATTAAGGATTTACCGAACGAGATTAATGTCGAGGGATTTACCGATAATATTCCAATTAAGACCACTGCTTTTCCGTCCAACTGGGTATTATCCGCTGCCCGTGCAGCCAGTGTTGTTAATCTTTTTACCCAGGTTGGTGTCGAACCCGAACGCCTGGCGGCAATTGGCTATGGAGAGTTTAAACCAATAGCGCCGAATACGACCCGCGCGGGCAGGGAACAAAATCGCCGCGTTGCCATATTGGTGTTGAATCGACCTAATGAGCGACGGGAAAAACTATTTGAGGAGAAAAAGCCCAGTAGCGATTTAGGTAATTCAATTAATAATTCCATCCTTAATGCGGTAACCAATTCGCCGTCAATTGATAAGTTGCAGAGTAAAGTCCCGAAAAAACTTAATACCTCTGACAAAAAGGCCCCGATTCTTCTTGGTAGTGGTAGCAATAATGCCAAACCAAAACCCGGCCCGGTTCGGCTTAATCGTGAGCCGCCGAATCAACCGCCTGAGCAGCCAGAAGAGAATCAACCGCGAAGTGCTCCGGCACCGGCGCAGTTTATACAACTGCCTCAGCCAACAACGTTTATCAATAACCAGGGAGGGGGGCGTTGAAAGTCTGGGCCGTCGCAAATCAAAAAGGTGGCGTTGGGAAAACCACAACAGTGGTTAGCCTGGGTGGCATTTTTGCGCAACGCAACACCAAGACCTTGATGATTGACATGGACCCACACGGGTCGATGACCTCCTATTTTGGACATAACCCGGACACTATCGACAGCAGTCTGTATCAATTATTCGAAAAAAAATCCAGGCATCAATTTCAGGATCCCTATGAGTTGGTGTTGGGCACCCGGTTTGATAATCTGTATTTGTTGCCCGCGTCCACAGCACTGGCAACCCTGGATCGGCAGTTAGGTGCCATGGATGGGATGGGGCTGGTGATTACGCGATCCTTAAAGGCAATGGCGCATCAATTTGATCAGGTGATGATTGATTGCCCGCCACAGTTGGGTGTGCTTATGGTAAATGCCTTGGCCGCGTGCCAACATCTGATTATTCCCGTACAGACCGAATTCTTGGCATTAAAAGGACTGGAGCGTATGCTGCGTACGCTTAATATGATCGCTGCGGCACAAAAAAAGCAACTGGATTACACCATATTACCAACAATGTTTGATCGTAGAACACGGGCATCGGTCAATACGCTGCGTGTGCTTCGTGAAACGTATCCAAAATTTATCTGGCAATCAGTCATACCGGTCGATACACAGTTTAGAGAAGCCAGCCGCGCCGGTATACCGTTACCCATTCGCTCTCCTAATGATAGAGGATCCCTGGCTTACGATTTATTTTTGCAGGACACGTTAGCGAAGTGTCAAACCGAAGGTTTACCCTGCGCAGTGGCGTAATATGTCGAGGATAACGGACAAGTCAAAAACGGTTCCTATTGTTGATCAAAAAGATGCGCTTGGTCTGTATTTCGGTTCATTACTTGCTGAAGACGCCGATGATGACGACGATGTTAGCCTTTCTGATGCATTGTTGATTAGTGAGGATGAAGCGTGTGAGCCAACTGCGCAACGACCGGACAGTGTTGCGGTGATCCCTGAGCCGGAAGCGATATTGCTGAAGACCGCTGTTGATGACACTCCATTTTCCAATTCCATATTAACAGGAACAACAATCCTGGTAACACCACAGGTGATTGAAGCGCCTGTGGTGTATGAACAGCATAACGAGACACATCAAATATCGGATATATCCGAGAACAACACAGCATTGGCATTGCTGCCGGATTCTGGTACGAATCAGGCGCCGGGTATTCCGGAATGGGGGCAGTCCTATTTTCAATGTTTAATGTTTAAAGTGGCCGGTGTAAAACTGGCGGCGCCGTTGGAGCGATTAAACGGAATCCTGGAATGGCCTGACCACATAACGGTATTGCCAAAGCATGCGCCATGGTTTATCGGGTTAGTGCGTAACCGTGAGCAGAATGTTCAGCTGGTGGATCTCGCTGAAATTATGAATGTAAACTTGGTTCAGCGGGATTCAATGGTACCGTTAGCAAACCGCGCTAAATATATTATGTTGATTGATGATGGGCATTGGGGGATTGCGAGCGATTCAGTGTCCGAGGTGATTACGTTAGAATCCAGCGGCGTGCGTTGGCATGACAATAAATATCATAAATGGCTGGTGGGTACGGTGGTTAATGAAATGTGCACGTTATTGGACGTGGACGGGTTGATACATCGGTTGCACGCGGGGTCTTGAGGTGTGAGTGATTATTTGACTGGTACGAAATATGCTTTATTTTATTCGAATTACAATGATGTGACCGGTGCTTGACGTATTGGATCTACTAATTCAATTATTAAGATGTAAACATAAAAGGTTAAAGTAAATGGCGATGACAAATGCGGCGCAAAATCAGGATAATCCAATATTACGTTGGGTCACGTTTAGATTGGAAAATGAGAAATATGGCATAAATGTAATGCAGGTGCAGGAAGTGCTACGCGTAACCGAAATTGCACCGGTACCGGGTGCACCTGATTATGTTCTGGGTATTATCAATTTGCGTGGTAATGTTGTTACCGTTATTGATACACGAAAACGTTTTGGGCTAATGCCCAAGGAAATGGGAGAGTCCACCCGCATTGTGATCATCGAGTCTGATGATCAGGTTGTTGGCATTTTAGTGGATAGCGTGGCAGAAGTGGTAGATTTAAGAGCATCAGAAGTGGAAACAGCCCCTAACGTGGGTACTGAAGATAGTGCTAAATTTATACAAGGCGTTGCCAGCCAGCAAGGTGAATTACTCATTATAGTTGATCTCAATAAGTTATTGACTGATGAGCAATGGGCTGATGCAACCACACTTTAAATAATAACTATAACATCAAATAATATGTGCACCATTATCAGTAGCCAATCAGGGATTAACATAAATCACTTAATTGAGGTGAGCCCATGGTCGGTTTTGAGGGAATTAGAAATATTTATCCTGGTTTTCGGGTAAATCCGAAACAGGAGCAGCAACGTAAGCAGCGTGATGATAAGGATCAAAATACACAGAAAAACAAGGAATTGAAGAAAGATCGGCCGAATGATGGCAAGCCACATATCGACGAATTCGCCTAACTATTTAGCAGTCGGGAATTACCATGAATAGTGCATTATTTTCTGTTCCGACCACGTCACTAGCGCTGGCAACATTAACCATGAGCGCCATTTTGTTACTGACACTGGTTGGTATGGTGGTGTTGTATCGCCACTTTAACCACGTATTGAGCCAACAGGAAACCACGATTTCGATGCTGCGGGAGGACCTTAGCGCATTATGTTCGGGTGCCATTGGTATCGGAGAGCATGTGACACGGCTGGAGGATAACGCCAGAAGCCTTACCGTACGCCAGGACAAACTGGAGATGCAGGAGGCACCGGAACGTAGTTATAAACAGGCGTTAAAAATGGCACAACGGGGCGCTCAACTCAATGAAGTTATTGAAGATTGCGGCATCGCACGAGGAGAAGCAGAATTGATATTACTGGCAAATCGGCTTGATAAGGCGAGTTAGTTAGCTTTTCGGGAAAAGTTATTTTCTACAGAGTAACTTTCTACAAAGTAATTTTCTATAAAGTAAGTGCCTAGAAAGCAACAGCATTTCAATGGTTAAAGTCCTTTGGCCATTTACCGCGTAACAAGTAGGCAAACGCGATGACTTCCGCCACCGCCGCATAAAGCGTTTCCGGTATTTCATCATTTAATTGGAGTTGCGCCAAGAGTTCTACCAAGCCACTGTCTTTTTCGATGGGAATATTATGTAGCCTAGCAAACTCAAGTATTTTATCGGCAATATCCCCAACACCTTTCGCGGTTATAATTGGCGTGTTTTCACCATCGTATTGCAGGGCCACGGCTATTTTTGCCGTGGATTTATTTTGCTCGTCAGGTGGCGGGTCGTCGCTATTCATACATTGATGTCCAACATCCCATTCTGCTGTGGTTCGTCATTTTTAGGGGGTGGGGGTTTCCCATGATAACTGTTTAATTGAGTAACCTGGATGCCAAGTGCGCTGATATTATCCCGTAGCAGCTCCAAATGTTGCGTAATAAACGCTTGAGTGAAGTGTTGTTCTGACCAGAAATTGATATAGATTTTATCAATATGCTGTGTAATTTTTACTCGAACCGGGCCCATCTTTGCAAATTCAAACGCGAGCATGACGCTCCAGATGGGGGGTTGATTGTTACCCTTTGGCGGGGGCGTGTCTTGTTCGATACGAAACTGTAAAATTTCAATCCCCTGGCCATGGTGAACCGGGATTTCCGTCATAATAATTCGCTTACCATCATCATAGTGCTCCCCCGAGGCCAGTTGACTCAGTAATATTCTGGCTAGCACCCCTTTGGTTTGCGTGAATAATTTATCTAAAACGGATGTTAATGGTAATTGTTGGTTTACACTTGCTTGCGCAGTGCCTTGGGCGACGGGTTGTGAGTGCCGTAGTGGCGGATCTGGCATAGTTGCGACAGACGGCGGTTTTGTTGTGGCAGACGTGGTTCGTTGCTCAGACAGATACTGTAACAAGCGCAATAAATTGGACTTTAGATCGGTTTTTGTCAGATCATTAATTGGGTGTTCTGGGTTGGTTTTAAACAATGGGGTTTTTAAGGGCATTGCATCGTAAGCTAAGGCTTTCAATAACGATTCAAAGAACAGCCCTGACTGCCGTAATCCCTGTTTAAGTCCGTTCGCAGACGAAAGCTGCCTGGGCGTGGATAAATTATTCAACAGGTGCCTGGCGATCTGTCTAAGTTGCACGGCAACGCTTGCACTCGCATTTAAGTCATGCACTGATAAATACAGTAGGTTGGCTAATAGCGGCGCGTAACCCTGTTGAAGTGCGATATTTTCCCGTAAATAAGGCATTACCCCAGCATGAGATTCCAACGACGTTAATATTTGTAAGCTTGGTGGGCCACCAGTGCTAACGAGCTGGAGTGTTAATGGTTTTTCAGGGCTTAGCTGTGCCGTGGTATGCGCGATTATTTGCTGATTGGATATGCTGAGTAGAACTTGAGACGAGTTGATCGTTTGCATTACGCGAGCGTTAAATATGTCACCTTTACCAAGTGATGCGCGTAGTGATTCTGGCAGGTTCAGTGAGATTAATTGTGATTGTGGGGTTTGAGTTAAAGTGGAATTCTGGTTTGCCGATGATTGAGAGGACAAGGGGGAATTCATTGGCATATTTAATGCTTTTGCAGTGGGTAAACCTGCGACACTAAGGACACCAAGCTGCAGTGTCTGTCCCGTTTTTATCGGAGCAGATGTCGAAGTGCTATAGATCTTGCCCGCTATGTTTAAGGTAACGTTTCCGTTTGTGGAATGGGAGATGACGGTAGCGTTTAATCGTTGTCCCACCGACCAAGTTGTTGATGTCGTGTTTTGGGTATTGCCTGCGTTTGATTGAGTATGAGTTTTTGGGCCATTGAGTTCCATGAATTGGATGTATGCAAAAATCAGGACCAATAGTTATCAATTTTTATTTAATCAGGCAATTTAATCATCTATCGACGATTCATGTGTATGCAAATAATACCCGATCTTTTGGCTGCGCGTCGTGTGTGCCCGAGTCAGCGTGTGTATTGGCGGAGTGAGCAATGGCGTTAAACCAATTGTGGTATACAAGAAGGAATAAGGAAATTCGCGGACCTTTCCCGTCAGGGATGATTACGCGTTACATTCTGTTAGGCCGGATTTTGGAGACTGATGAGCTGAGCCCGGACCAGTGTAGCTGGGTATCTGTCACCGAAATGCCGGATTTAATTCCCGAGCAAATGAAGCTGGATGTCAGTATTAAGGAAAACAATGAGCGTTTAAGAATCGCCCGTTTGCGTGAAGATGAGCGCTTGTCTGATGACAGAAGGATAACGGGGGATAAGGAGGCTGATCTGACAGACGACATTCGTTTTAAACGGTCAGGTATAGAACGACGTGAATCAGAGCCAATTGATGTACTTCGGCATCGGGCGTTAAAAACAAAATTCAAGAAAATTTTAGATAAACCCGAGAAAGAAAATTATTTACCCCGTATTATCTTATTGACACTTATTTTGATTGGATCTATTTGGTTCGCCTTTATTGAGTCGCCTGCGCCATATGTGATTCTCAACAACTGCAATGTACAACCGGCGCCTAATGTAAACTGGAATAATTGTCGTTTGCAGGGCATTCAGATTGCTGCACTTAATCTCTCTGGCGCTAAAATGCACAGTGCTTATTTGGTGGGAGCTAATCTAAGCGGGTCCAGTTTTATAAATGCACAAATGGCCTATGTAGATCTTGTTAATGCCAACGCGCAGAATGCCAATTTTGAACGTGCGGATTTGCAAGGTGCAATTATGCGAAATATTAACCTGGAAAATGCCAGGTTGTTAAATACCAATTTAAGTTATGCGCTGCTTCAGGGCGCTAATCTTAAAAATGCAGATTTTACGGGTGCGGATTTAACGTTGGTTGATTTTAGCGGGGCCGATGTTACTAATATTAAATTAACCGGTGCAAAAATGGATAAAGTAATCTGGGTGGATAATTCGGTATGCTCGCCGGAGTCGGTGGGTAAATGTATTCCCATTAATAAAACACTGCGCTAATTGGTGTTGCTTGGCGTGGTATAAAACGAGCCAGGGACCATAAATTCCAGTAGTAAGGGGCTGTTGTCGGCATTGGCGGTATTTTTTTGTTGATTATTATCAAATACGAGGTAAAGCTTGTTTTGATGCAGAACCATACCTTCCGCCAGGCCGTACTGGTTGTCCTCGTATCTGAATTCAGGTGCATTTTCAATATGAGCATAGGACCAACAGTGTGTTGCTTCAAACGACGGTATCGTTCGCTGGCACAGTGCGGAGTGGTTTCGTTCAAGGGTAAATAAATGATTATGTACCATCATTAACCCGGTAAAATCCGTGGCGCGTTGGTGTTCTGTTGGTTGGGGGAGTGAGGTAT
>Ga0316204_10003308_pt1 | contig 32834 bp, 27 predicted proteins | sample 6monrhotite_MG_2_FD_205661 | JGI IMG/M metagenome (GOLD analysis project Ga0316204, IMG submission 205661) | Microbial mat bacterial communities from mineral coupon in-situ incubated in ocean water Damariscotta River, Maine, United States -... | ecosystem: Environmental > Aquatic > Marine >... | reverse complement strand
TTACTGGCCAATGAGGCATTGGCCGCTGCTGAGCGTATTCCCGACCCCGCAAATACGGCAGATGTGCTAATTCTGTCGGTGGGCATTGCGGCATCCGCGCAGGACGATGTTACGGCTCGCGATCACGCCGCGAGAGTGTTTGAAATAATAGACCGCCGGGGCGCGCCGCCAGATACACGCGCCTATCTTCATGATGCTTTGGCGTTATCTGCCTTTTTTGCCGATGATCTTCCCGAAGCCGAACGCCACGCTACGCAAGCCCGGGCCTTCTATGAAGAGGCCGGACAAATCCCATCAATGGCCGAACAAGAATTGCGGCTCGCTACATTGGCCTTTGGCCGTGGCGAGCGGGATGAGGGGTGTGGATGGCTGGAAACGGCCGAAATGAATTACGGACGTTCTGGCTCAATATCCGAGGCCAACCGCATGGTGGATCGACGCGAAACTGAGAATTGTCCACCGCGAGAAGCCGGTAACATTGCCCGTGTTTCGAGCGATCCAGACTAAGAGCAAACTTCCCAAGGTCCCATATCCAGATGGAAGTGATCGGCGTGGGCTTCGTTATATTCGGGCCCGAGAACGCCGGTGAATATTTCGCAAGACCGGTCACGCACTTCGGTCAGGAAGGCGGCGTCTTCGCCACCATTATCCCAGCGATGAACGCCAACGATGCGCCCATCGGACAGCCGAAACCCGGACACATCAATAGCATTCGCACCGGCATGTTGCGACCAACGCCCGGCTTGAGAGGAATTCTCGCGGCGGCAATTATAGGTGCCGTAGTGCAGGATTTCCGCGACCTCGGCATCCAGATGGCGCGCGGCAGCCGGGGCAACAATCTCTCGTTCCCAGACATAGAGCGCTGCGGCAAGCGCGCAGGAAGCGACAGGCGGTTCCGGCTCGGCATAATCCAGATTGGAGCTTGCGATCTGAACACCGGCCTGCCATCGGCATTCTGGATTGGGCGATTGCGGTTCGACGTTTTCATAGCTCATGTTTGAGCCGTCAAGCGCCGCCAGACAGGCGGCCGGGTCATCGCGCAATGCACGAATATGATCGGATGTGAACAGGCGGATCGGCTCTTCCAGGTCGGCTTCTCCCCAAACCTTTTCGCCGTCCGGCATTTGCTCGATAAAGAAAAACACGCCCAGAACGCCCAGTAGAGCGAAAATAAGAATGGATCCGCGCAGGGCAATTTGTACTGGCAAGCTGGTGCCGCCCCACTTGTCTGACTTGCGGGATGTCGTAGGGCGACGAGGGGGTGTGGGATTATCTACAGACATGACGGTTGTGTCTAAAGCGGAACTTTTTGTCCATTTTCAGGCAGGACGAGTCCATAGATCAAACTATCGCGAATACCGATATGGGTTGACCAATTGCCTTTGAGCCGTCCTTCATAGCTCAGGCCCAATCGTTCAATCAGCTTGACCGAGGCTGTATTGTCCGGATCTACATCCGCCCAGACGCGGCGAAGCCGCCGGACATCCTGAGCGTGTTTCAACATTTGTGACGCGGCTTCAAACGCGATGCCCTGACCTTGAGCATCGGGTCGGAACATAAAACCGATCTCGGCTTGATTGTCTTCCTTGTCCATCAATATGACCCAGCCCAGCGCCTTGCCGGGTGCGGTCTTTTCCTCAACTGCCCAGCATTGGCAACTGTTCCCGTGGGAGTTCCACGCCAGATAATCATAGACTTGCGCCACGCTTTCCATCGGCCCGCGTGACCAGTAGCGCATGTTGGCTTCGTCCGAGACCGCCGGGAAAAGCGCTTCGGCATCATCTTGCCGTATGCCGCGCATCTTCAACCGCTCTGTCTCATATACGGGTACAGGGTGGGCCGCGCCGCGCTCGGCCAGCGCATCATCGGTCAGCGTCAAAACAACTTCTGGCAAGCGCTCCTCTATGCAATCGCGCATAATCTGGAAGCATTCGATTTCACCAAAATCATGCGCCTCCCAGCAGGTCTGACGAACCTCCTCGGACGGCCAACGCGCATAGGACCAGTATAATCCGTCCTCGGCCTTATGCAGACGCGCACCATAGGACGCACATTTTTTATGGATCAGGCGTGTGCCTTCGCTCCAGGCCGCACGAAACTCATCTTCGCGACCCGGTATTAGCTTCCAGCGATAGAGAACCGCAGACGTCATGCCTTCTTCCGCGCACTCGCCCGCAAGCGTTCGCTTTCCGATTTTAGCTGACCGCAGGCGGCAAAAATGTCCCGACCGCGCGGCGTGCGAATGGGCGAGGCATAGCCCGCTCGGTTCACAATTTCAGCGAAAGTCTCAATTGTTTCCCAATCCGAACACTCATACGGGCTGTCCGGCCAGGGATTGAACGGGATGAGATTGATTTTTGAGGGCAGGCCCTTCAGCAATTGAACGAGCGCCCGCGCCTCAGCTGGCGTATCATTCACACCTTTCAGCATGACGTATTCAAACGTAACGCGATTGGAATTATTGAGACCCGGATAGGCCTTGATCGTCTCGATCAATTCGGCAATCGGGTATTTCTTGTTCAGCGGCACCAGCTCATCGCGCAAATCATCATTCGTCGCGTGTAGTGAGATCGCAAGCATGGCGCGCGTACGCTCGCCGAGCTCGACAATTTTGGGCACAACGCCTGAGGTCGAGACGGTCATTCGTCTTCGGCCAATGGTCATGCCTTCGGACAGAGTGTCGATAGAGTCCGAGACGGCGTCGAGATTATAGAGCGGCTCGCCCATACCCATGAAGACAATATTGCTGATTTGCCGGTTCTCGGCTGGCGCAGCCCATTCATTCAGGTCATCGCGGGCGATCATCACCTGTGCAGTAATTTCTTGCGCCGTTAGATTTCGCACCAGTTTTTGCGTGCCCGTATGGCAGAAAGTACAATTGAGCGTGCAGCCGACCTGACTGGAAACGCATAGAGCGCCGGATTTTCCAACATTGGGAATATAGACGGTTTCGCATTCCACACCTGGTGCGAGGCGGATCAGGTATTTGCGTGTACCATCAACCGAGACCAATCGCTCAATGATTTCCGGTCGGGCAAGCGTGAAGGATTCCGCCAAAACGGCGCGCTGATCTTTGGCGATATTCGTCATCGCCTCAAAGTCGGTGACGCCGTGATGATTCACCCAGCGCCAGACCTGCTCGGTGCGCATTTTCACCTTGCGATCCTCGACGCCCGCCGCCGTCATCGCATCCTGCATTTGCGAGCGCGTCAGTCCGGCGAGAGAGCTTGGCCCCGCCTCCGGTCTCGCGGAGGGGTCATATATGTTGAGTTCTGCGGTCATGGGAGCGCGGACATAATGCATATTTGCTGCAAAAGCGAGAGGGCGCGGAATATGACCCGCCTGCGAAACGTAATCGATTTTACTCCTGTAAGGGGTTGGCGCGGCGTTAAACTGATGAAACGACCGCTGCGCTGATCAGCAAAGAGCATCAACGCGTTGGAGCGCCGCTGTTACGCCGGTTAGCGAGAACAGATAGGCGGTTGCCGTTCCACGCTGGCTGGTAGCCTCGATGCGCATTTCGGCACCGCGTTGCATTTCTCGGATTAGGTCATTCTCATCGTCGAGATCTTCCAGAAAACCGTCTTGCCCAGCGGTGAACATCTGGAATCGGTTTGATCCAATTCGCGCGCGAGGCGGCGTTTCCGGCCGAAGGGCATATCCAGCGACAAAACGGGGTTGGTCTTCGGCGGCACCATTGGCCCAGGTTGAAATCACGAAAAACATTTCGCCGTGATCTACGCTCGACGGTGTCATCTCAATGGGTCGGCTTGCAGCATAGCAAACTTGGCCATTATCGGTCGCAATCGTGAAAACGATCCAGTCGCCATAAGCGCCACGGTTCTGAGCGTCCTGAGCAAAGCTCAGTCCCGGAAAGGCGGCAAACAGGGCAAGAAACAAAACTCTGAAACGCATGGCTGAAACGGGCTCCGTTGGATCGATACAACATACCATCCCTGCAATGCGGCGCTTTATGGGCGGTTAATGGCGAAACCGCTTTCCGGTATATATGCATATCTGTTAGGCAAAAGATCAGCGTGTCAAAAACGGGGTTCAAAGAAGTTCGCGTGCCAGACTCATCAAAACACGAAAGAGCGCCAGTCGATCGTGCGCAGCTCGATGCATGGGTTGAGGCGTGCGCAAAATCCGACCGATCTGCTTTCGGATCTCTGTTTGAATTCTACGCTCCGCGGGTGAAGGGTTATCTCAAACGACTGGCGACCGATGACGCGACAGCTGAAGAGTTGGCGCAGGAGGTCATGCTGACAGTTTGGCGAAAAGCCGCACAGTTTGATTCCCGGCAAGCTTCTGCTTCGACGTGGATATTCCGGATTGCAAGGAACCGCCGGATTGATATGGCGCGTAAAGCGGCACGCCCCAATCTCGATCAAGATGAACCGCTCTTGCAGCCAGTTGAACTGGAAGCACCTGATAGCGCTGTTCATTCTCGCGATCGTGAGGAGCGCGTGCGTGAAGCTTTAAGCGGTCTCCCGGCAGATCAGGTGCATTTGCTCAAATTGGCCTTTTTCGACGGCCTCACCCATTCGGAGATTGCCGACAAAGAAGGCGTACCGCTCGGCACGGTGAAATCTCGTATTCGATTGGCCTTCGACAAATTGCGCGGCCAACTCGACCCGGGAGATATTTAATTGCACCCCAGCCTTGACCTGCGCGTCAAGCGAGACATATCGAAAAATCCAAGACGATGTATAAAAGAAAACTATGACACTGATTACTTTAGACGATGAACTGCTTGCCGCTCGCACCTCCGGTGCGCTGAGCGCGCCTATGCGCCTGCTTGTGGACACGCATGCGGCTATGAAAACTGACGTCGCAGAGGCCGCTATGTGTTCCGATGTCTTTGGTGGTGCCGCGCTGGATTCGCTAGAAGCTGAATCCATGGCAGATAATGCATTGGACGTTGCTCTGGCAGCGATTGACGCGCTTGAAACCGGTGCCGGTGAAGCTGCGGGAACTCGCATCATCAGCCGAAAAGCCGCCGCAAAATCCGCCCAATCATCGCTCGATGAGCTGATGGAACTCCCGAATGCCGTGCGTGAGCGGGCTTTGAAAGTGGGGGCTCAATGGCGTTTTGCTGCTCCTGGTGTCCGTCGTATCGAGTTGATGCGTGAGGGTGATGCCACAGCAGAATTACTGCGCATTGAGCCGGGACATGGCTCTCCCAGCCATACGCATGATGGCAAGGAATTCACCTTGGTGCTCGCAGGTGCTTTTGCAGACGGTATTGGCCGTTATGAAAAGGGCGATCTTTGCGCCGTTGGCGAAGAAACCACTCACAGGCCGATTGCAGAACACGGCGAAATCTGTTTTGCGCTCGCTGTGACAGATGGTTCACTCAAATTTACTGGAGCGCTCGGCGCAGTACAGCGTCTGCTCGGTCAGTAATGTTTTTTCGCATCCCAGTTTTCTATGGCATCCAAACCCGGTCCGCCCGGCATGACCGGGCGTTCAGGATATCCGCCCATGCAAAGCGTGCGATCATAGAGCGTGATCGCGGCTGCCACTGATACATTGACGCAAAACCGCGTTGGGATGCGCACAATATGATCGCACCGCGCCTGCATTTCCTCAGATAGTGAGCCGCGTTCCCGGCCCAGCACATAGGCCGCCGCGCGCGGATGCCGAAAGCTGGGCAATTCCACGGCGTCATCAGTCAGTTCAATGCCGACTAGAGAACAACCGTTTGGCAATAACATCTCATCCAGCGTGTCCCATCCATAATAGGGTACATTTTTCAGGCTCCGCGATGTATCGGCATCGAAAACCTTTTGGGCCTTATGGTGAGCATTCACGGTAAAGGCGAAGCTCGCGCCAAAGGCGTGCGCCGTGCGCAGAATCGCGCCCAAATTCATGGCTTTCGAGATTTCTTCGGCACCGATGCCGAAATAACCCCGCAATGGGCGAATAGGCTTGCTCACGATACGTCCTGCACGCCCGCTGTAATGCGTCCATCGGGATGCAAGACGGCGCACTTCATGCCTTCGGAATTATAAGGCACAGCAATTCGCCCGTCCCGACCAACGGCAATGATACCGCCATCACCGCCGAGGCGTTTAACATCTTTCAACGCCCAACGCGCCGCTTCATCGGGGCTTTCGTGAAGATAGCGGATCCGCGCCGCGACCGTTCCGGCGGCCAATGCACGGATGAAAAATTCGCCCTGTCCGGTGCAGGAAATCGCCACTTCCTGATCGGCCCATGTCCCCGCCCCAATGAGCGGACAATCGCCGACGCGCCCCGGTGTTTTATTTAAAGTTCCGCCAGTGGACGTGGCGGCGGCCAATCGGCCCTCCAAATCCAACGCTACACACCCCACAGTTCCGGTGGCGTAGGGCCGGCCATCGGGCACTGCGGCCGGGACGTAATAATTTTCAGGATCGTCGACTTTCTCCAATCCTTCCCGTTCAGCGAGCCCATTGGCGCCCCATCCAGCCAACATGACATGCGGCGTTGCCTGCATGACTTTGCGAGCCGCACGAACTGGCGAAACAAACCCTTCCATCGCAGCGACCGCTCCAGCATTACGGGTTTCACCATCCATGATGGCGGCATCCAGCTCATAGCGATTGTCTGCATTGGGCGAGGAGCCTTTGCCGGCCACATAGAGTCCGCTAACTTCGAGCTCATAGGTGATCGTCTCAACCACATCGAGCGAAGACCAACCATCATTCAGCATGGCTTTTCCACGCTCAGCGAGGTCGCGCATATGTGTGATTTCAGGCTCATAGGATTTCGCGGCGAGCACGCCGGCACCACCATGGAGAACCATCGCTACGGGTTTTGATGTCATGGCGCGAATCCTTATGCCTCAATGCTTTGACCATTTAGCACTCGAATGGACTACATCAAAACGACTGAACACCGTTCACTTCAACGCTTTGCCGCGCTATGTCCGCTGCAGGATAAGATTTATTTCAAGGGGAGTTTCATGAAAATCACCAGGGATACAGCCGCCATCGTGACCGGTGGCGCTTCAGGACTCGGCGAAGGCACCGCGCGACGGCTTGCAGCCGAAGGCGCAAAAGTAGCGATCTTCGATCTCAATGCTGAACGCGGCGAATCGGTCGCAAAAGACCTCGGCGGTGTTTTTTGTCAGGTCAATGTGGCGGATGTCGCCAGCGTTGAGGCCGGTTTTGCAAAAGCCCGCGCCGCGCACGGCCAGGAACGCATCATGGTCAATTGTGCCGGCATCGGCTGGGCAGAGAAAACAGCACGCCGTTCATCGGCAGGCGATATCTTCCGCCACCAGCTCGATAAATTTGCGTTGGTCATCAGCATCAATCTCATTGGTTCTTTCAACTGCGCGGCGATATCGGCCGAGGGCATGCTGTCTAATGACCCGGATGCGGGCGGCGAACGCGGCATCATCGTCAATACGGCGTCTGTTGCGGCTCAGGATGGTCAGATCGGTCAGGTTGCCTATGCCGCGTCGAAGGGCGGGATTTATGGCATGACCTTGCCAATGGCCCGCGATCTTGCGCGCGAAGGTGTGCGGGTGAACACCATTCTTCCGGGCTTCTTTGAAACGCCGATCTATCAGCAAATGCCGCCGGAAGTGAAAATCAACCTGGCATCCCATCTGCAATTCCCGCAGCGTTTCGGCACGCCGGAAGAATATGCAGACCTGGTCTCCTTCATGGTGACTAACGGCTATATCAATGCTGAATGCGTCCGCCTTGATGCCGGCGCGCGCATGCCGCCGAAATAGCGATATTGAAAACCTGAACGCAGAAGGCCGCGCCCATTGGGTGCGGCCTTTTTGTTACGCGATTGCGGTTTGATGACGCAGTAACTGCAAATCATTCGCAACAGGGGTGGACATAACATTTTCTCTCCACGTAAATGCACATCATTCGCAACTGCTGTCCGGGGATTAGAAAATGCGTTCCTTCCTTCTTGCGGGTGCTGCCGCCTGCGCAATTGGCGCCCCTGTTCTGGCCCAAACCGAAACCGCCAACCGGCCCGTATCAACCTCACGGGATGTAATTGTGGTGATTGGCCTGTCAGGCGACCCCACTGACGTGCCGGGCTCCGCAGAAGTATTGACCGCAGCAGATCTTGACGTGCAGGACTATTCAGACATCAACCGTTCGCTGCGAGCAGTACCGGGCGTCAATATCCAGGAAGAAGATGGTTATGGACTGCGGCCGAATATCGGCTTGCGGGGCACTGGCCTCGATCGCTCGGCCAGCATTACCTTGATGGAAGACGGTATTCTAATTGCGCCGGCCCCGTATTCTGCTCCGTCTGCATATTACTTCCCGCACACAGGCCGCATGGCTGGCATTGAAATCATCAAAGGCGCCGCTGGCGTTCGCTATGGTCCGCGCACACAAGGCGGATCGGTCAATCTCCTCTCAACGCCTGTTCCCGACGACGAACTAGCCGGTCAGGTCGATTTTTGGGTAGGCGATGAAGACCAGCGTCGTCTTCATGCCTGGGTTGGCGGCATGAGAGACATTAGCGAGACAACCCGCTTGGGTGGGTTGCTGGAAACATACCAGAACTCCGCGTCCGGCTTCAAATCCATCGATGGCCCGTCAGGCAACGAATCGGGCTTCGATATCGAAGACTATGTCGCGCGTTTGCGCCTGGAGACACAAACAGGCGAAATCGCTCACAGCCTCGAGCTTCGGGCACAATATTCCGACGAGTTATCGAACGAGACCTATCTCGGATTGACCGATGTTGATTTTGCGGCTGATCCGTTCCGTCGCTACGCCGCGAGCGCTTTAGATCAGATGGATGCCGAACACTCGCTTTGGTCGCTCAGCCATACGGCCGCGTTCGGGAATAATTTCACATTGGGCTCGGTTCTCTATCGGACCGATTTTGCACGCGATTGGTTCAAACTCGACCGCGTTGATCCCGACGGGCCCGGCCCGTTGGGCGCGGCCAGCATCTCAAGCATTCTTGATGATCCGATCGGAAACGCTGCGGCATTTGCCATTCTGCAAGGCGCATCAGGCCTCGTCTCCGCTGATGATGCGTTGAATATCAAGCACAATAACCGCAGTTATTACGCTCAAGGCTTTCAATCCCAATTGTCCGGCTCTACAGATTTTAGCGGCATGGCGCATGACTGGCACGTGGGCGTTCGCTTCCATTACGATCAAATGGATCGCTTCCAATGGGTGGACCGTTTCCGCATGGATAATGGCAGTCTGGTTGAGACCACGCGCGGCGTTCCGGGCACGGACTCCAACCGGATCGACTCCGCGCAAGCCTTTGCATTCTTCGTTCAAGACGAAATCACAACGGGTCGCTGGACAATTGTGCCTGGAATTCGTTTTGAGCGCATCGAATTGAAGCGCGAAAACTGGGGCGGCGGCGATACGGCTCGGTTGAACGCTCCAAACGTGACGGAAAACACCGTAGATGCGATTATTCCGGGCTTGGGTCTGCGGTTCGATCTAGATGAGAACTGGTCCTTCTTCGGCGGCGTTCACCGTGGCTTCGCTCCGCCAGCTCCGGGTTCAATATCTCAGGAATCAGAAGACGCGATCAACACCGAATTTGGCGCACGTTATAGCGATGGCTGGTGGTCAGCGGAGGCGGTCGGCTTCTTCAATGCCTATGAAAATCTGCTTGGCTCTTGCACCAATTCAACGGGCGGTGGCTGCACGATCGGCGCGCAGTTCGATGGCGGTGAAGTGGATGTCATGGGTCTGGAATTTGCTGCCGAGGCCGATTTCGGTGAAGCGCTAGGTCTCAACGTCTCTCTGCCGTCTCGTTTGGCCTTCACTCATACATCCACAGAATTTCAAACGGCCTTCAATTCATCGTACGACCCGTGGGGCAGCGTTCAGTCTGGCGATGAACTCCCCTACATTCCAGAAAACCAGATCTATGGGGCTATCGGACTGGATACCGGACAATTTGGCGCCCAGCTCGCGCTCACATGGGTCGATGATGTTCGCACAATTGCCGGGCAAGGCAGAATCCCGGCAAATCAATTAGTGGAATCGCATGTCGTGGCCGACGCTTCGGCGTGGTGGGCTTTCCGTGAAGGCCTTAGGGCGCGCGTGTCAGTACGCAATCTGACAAATGAAGTTTATGCGGTCGCACGTCGACCGGCGGGTCTGCGTCCGGGCGCACCGCAGGCCATAATTTTTGGGTTGTCCGCGGAATTCTAGGCCGATCGCAAAGAGCTGACCGCGCGCGTGCGCTGGGCGAGCCGAATGCCAGAAAACTGCCAGCGGGCATTTGCCGGAAAGAAATTGCGATAGGTAGCGCGTATGTGATTTCGCTCCGTCGCACAGGATCCGCCGCGAAGCACTTGCTGGCTGGACATGAATTTGCCGTTGTACTCGCCGATTGCGCCGTCCGGTGGGTGATAGCCCGGATAGGGCTCGTAACCGCTCGATGCCCATTCCCAAACGCCGCCAAAAACAGCCTCGGGATTGTCCGATCCAATCAGAGCACCGGGATGATACCGGTCCTCATCACCAAGCAAAATACCTTCCGCCGGATAGTTTCGCGCCAGCAATTCCAACTCGGTCTCGATTGGCAGGCGCGCCCCCTTCCATTCGGCAAAAGCGGCGGCTTCGTAGGCGCTGACGTGAGTCACCGGGAAGCCGGGTTGTAATCGAGCCAGCCCATGAAGGGTGTATTCCTGCCAGCCGGCATCATTATTTCGCCAGTACAGCGGGTGGCGAATATCATGTTGTTTGATCCAGGCCCAGCCATCCGAGAGCCACAGGCGCGGCTCTTCATATCCGCCGTCCTCTATAAATTCGAGGTATTCCGAATTGGAAACCGGACGCGACGCAATTTCGAAATCATCCTGCCAACGCTTATGGCGAGGAAGTTCATTGTCGAACACGAAATCCGCATGGCTCGCACCGATCTCCACGAGGCCACCCTCCATATTGATATAATTCGCCTCCAATGGCGCGTTGGCATCCGGCAATTGGTGATCGAACGCCGCATGGGGTTCGGGCGCGAGCGAGAGGACATGTTTGATGTCGGTCAGCAATAATTCCTGGTGCTGGCGCTCATGATGCTGGCCAAGCTCAATCAACGGCGCAATTTTCGTCCAATCATCTCCCGATGCCGAATGGATCAATTTCTCAATCGCTGTCTCGACATGATCACGATAGGCGAAAATACAATCAATCGATGGGCGAGACAGCAGACCCCGCTGAGCGCGCGGCCACTGCTGACCTACTTGTTCATAGTAGGAATTGAACAGGTATCCGAAACCGGGGTCAAACTCTCGATAACCTTGCAAATAGCACTTTGCGAGGAAGGTTTCGAAAAACCATGTCACATGCGCAAGATGCCACTTGGTCGGGCTAACATCCGGCATGGTTTGAATTTGCATATCCTCAGCGGACAAGCCCGAAATCAACCGCAAAGTATCACTTCGCACACGTTGAAAGCGGGCGAGAAACGCAGCTCGGTCATCATATTGCGGCCGATATGATAATGCGGGATGGCTCATCGAAAGCGAACTCCGGATTGAATTATGACCATAAACGGCAGCCGCAAAACTTACCACCCGTGGGTGGTTGACCTTCTATCATGAAAGGTTTGTAATGTATTTGTCGTCTGGGGAGGGGGCAATTATGAAGGTATTGATTGGAGCCGGTACGGTCGTGCTTCTAATGGTGGGTTTTTTGACCTGCCCGGATCATCTGCGTCAGCAAGCGCGTGATGCGGCGGCTATCCCGCCAGAGATTCAGGCCAAAATTTCACGAGAGCTCGATTTGTTCGTGAGCGCAATGGAAGGCGAAACACCGGACCTTGACGTGACGAGCTAACGAAAAAGCGAACATTATTACGGTGCATTAACTTGCCTGACACCAAGGCGAGAGGGTTTTCTTTCTAACCTGCAACTTGACTGCGGGGGAAAATATGCATCGATCATTGGTTGTTATCGATAATGTCATGGATAACGCGCTTGATTTGCGCGAGGCCGCGATGATGCTCGATTTTCCGCCGAGCCCAGAGGGCGTGCTTTATCCCGGTCGCAATTCATCCCAACAGATCAATCTTGAAGGTTTCCAGCAACAAATAGAGCAGGTGTTGGGCGAGCGCCTCGTGCCCGCCGGTGGCGATAGTTATTCCCGATTCCGGCTCGCATTGAAAGACGATGAAGGCCGTGGCGGAGTACACGTTGATGCCTGTCACTGGACGTGCGTCTACTATCTGACGCCAGATGAATTGTGTCAGGGCGGCACGGACTTTTACCGACACAAAGCGAGCAGACTGGAGCATGCACCGCACACGCCTCAAGACCTCGCTCGCGCCGGTGCGGCCTCATATTCAGACTATGTGAACAAAAAGGCTTTTCCTGACACCAAAAATCCCGAGGCTTGGGAGCATGTCATGCATGTTCCGATGAGATTTAACAGGATGATCCTGTTCCGGCCGTGGTTTTTTCACGATGCTGGTCCGGGATTCGGGACGAATATCCGTGACGGCCGGTTGGTCTATCTGCAATTTTATTTTGGTGCTGCAGATCTGGAGCGTGAGCGGCGCGAGATGTCCCGCGCCGCTTTCGCCTGAATCCTAGTCAACAAACGGGTCTGTCAGGCGCGCATCTGCCAGGAATTCATTATCAGTCAGCGTGTGCATGAAGGCCTCCAGAGCTTGAGCTTCTTCTGTGGTCAAGTTCAAGCGCTGTGGTTGGCCAGGACCGTCCCGCAAACGCGGATCGAGATTCGGACTTCCAATCACGCCGGAATTATAGTGCTCGATCACCTCAGCAAGCGTTGTAAAGCGCCCGTCATGCATGAAATGGGTTCGCACGGCGACATTGCGCAATGAAGGTGATTTGAACTCACCAAGCCCATTGCCCGGGTCAGCGTCGGGATCATTGGGTGCATCCAAGCCGATATTATGGACGTCATCGCTGATGTGAGCCAGCGTGTTATGGCAGGCGGCACAACCAACATTTTGAATGTCTGATCCGTTGACCGGCATGAACAACTGCACGCCCAGATATTCTTGTTCGGTCAGGTTTGCCTGGAATGGCGGTGATCCAACAGGACCCGCAGCCAATGCCTGATCAAATCGTGAGTTGTAAGTCGTCATAGACCGTACGAATTGAGCCATAGCTCTGGCCATCCGGTCTGATGTCACCTCCGGGTCTCCAAATGCGGATGTAAAGAGCGGGCCATAGAAGTTTTGGGCCGCAACCTGGGCAACCGCCTCCTCCAGCGTTAGCCCCATTTCGACGTCGCTCTGGATAGGCTGGAGCGTTTGATCTTCCAGCGTGTCCGCGCGTTCATCCCAAAAGAAATGTCCATTCGCGTAAAAGCGCCCATTGGAAAGCCCAGGCGAGTGACGACCGGTAAACTCTCCGGCAAACCCGCGCGAGAATTCTTGTGGATCCGAAAAGCCGGTGGCCTGTGTATGGCAACTCGCGCAGGACGTTGTGTTGTTCGCGGAAAGTCGGCGATCGTAGAACAAGACGCGCCCCAGAGCGGCCCCTTGATTCGTGATGTGATTGTCAATCGGCGTATTGTCCGCGCCCGCAACCGGTCCATTCAGGTAATAATTCGGCAGATCAATATCGGCATCTGCGTAGAGAAATGGGATTTGTGGCAAAATCGGATCGCTCATTAGCGTCCGAACCGCTACGGAAGTCGAACCACGTAGGGCGCCGCCTTCCTCAAACCGTACCGAAATACGATTGTTTCCCGGTTCAAAAGCAACTGGCAAACCATCATCTACAAATATCGCGAAACTAGCAGTCTGATTGGCACCGATGGAGAAGCTAACACTCGCCGCCGCGGAAGCAAGGCAGGTGCCGGTTGTGGTATTCGTCTGGCAAATCCGAGGCGTCACCGTAATGCTATCTTGGCTCAGAACGGGTCGAGCGATCAGATTGGCTGCCGAGCCAACATTGCTGATTGCAACCACAAAAGCTCCATTCTTTTGCCGGTCAATCGTCTCGACAACACCAGGAAGCGTGTTGAGCCCCACAGCCGATCCCGTGTCTGAAACCGCAACAATGTCGGCGCCCGGCGTGTTGGATGCCGACATCCAGAAGGAATTCACACCCGCGGTTACGGCGGCTGGATTGGTATTGGCGCAATCAAACACTAGAGGCATGTCGCCACCCGCGTAGGGCGCGTTGGGTGTAAAGGCAAAAACGAAGCTTTGAGCTGCGCCGGCTGCAATATTTACAGCAGTATTCGGCGTGCCGTTTGCGACGTTGTTCACATCAGTCGTTTGGAAGGAAAAACTGCCTGTCGCATCTCCGCCCGGGCTTAGCGCGACGCCGCAATTTTGCGCCTCAACCTGCCCGGCATTAATGATGGTCGCAAAGGCAGTTGCCGTGTCGCCGACCTGGACTGCTCGACTAGACGGTAGAACGGCCGCAACGACCGGACCTCCACTATCCTGAGCATAACCACTCGAAAAACAGATAATACTCGCCGCAATTCCGGCTTTCAGATACATATACATAAACGCCTGTCCTCATCGCTCTTGTTCAACAAAAGCGCCGTCCCCAAAACAATAAACGTCCAAGGGTTACCAATCCGTCGCGGAAAAACACACAAAGCCGGATGGCGAAGCGAATACTGTCAAAATCAGTTCTCTACCAATGAAATTTGGCGCCAAAATTGAGGACCCATTGTTCGGGCAAGCTGGCTTCGACTGTTGATTTTCACCCACATAGGGCTAAGTCAGCCTTCATTCAGTAAGTGAAAAAATTGCAATCGCCCGCACCGTGGTGCTAGGCGTAGAAGGAGTTTAATGAATCGTTTTGCCCGTAAGCGCCCGCCGATCATCGGCCGTGTCGCCGCCATAGCGGCCGCAAATTTTAATGCCGATGATTTTGTGAAGGCCACCAGCCCGCTCGAGCAAAGGGGTTTTTCAATTTCTGTCGTCTCAAACACCACAGGCGTGATCAGTGGTATGACGGAAGCCGGTCAGGATGTGAGTTTCATTCCAGCATCAACAATCGGCGATATGGACTTTGATGGGTATTGCGCACTGGTATTACCCGGCAACTCAAATGAAATCAGCGATTCAACACAAGCGGCGATCGAAAAATTCCTGAGTGACGGCAAGCCGATTATTGCTATTTCGGGCGATGTGCCGATGTTCGCCAAGTTGGCGAAGTCGTCGGATGTTGCTGATGCTAGTGTCGTGATTTCTATAAATGGCAAGGTTTTTGCCGCTCGCGATGAGCAGGAATCTGACGAAGCCATTGAGGTGTTTGCTCAAGCGCTTGCAAACTAAAAGCTCTGCATTTACAAATAAATAGAAAAGCACCCTCTGTATTGAGGGCGCTTTTCTATTGTGGAATAACAGTCTTTCACGCGTTTGTGACCCGGCGAGGGATGAAACCCGATCGGATCGATCCCATATGCGTTTCTGTGAGAGCGAGGAAATTCCCATGTACCGAATTGCATCAATTGGATTGGCGGCTCTGACTTTAACGGCCGTGATTCTGGTGTGGGCTTCAAATGGAAGTTCCGCACTCTACATAGCTTAAAGAAGCTGCAGAAAAGCTCTGATGAATACAGGCCTTTCTTGTGCGTCCCCCCAGCCTGCCTTGAAGGCCTGCAGGCACCGCCGGACACTCCCCTGTCCCCGTTCGGCGGTGCCGATCTACTCTTCACATATTATTCCGGCGATTTGCGGCATTACGCCTTGATTAACCCTTCTCATTGCAGGAGTAAGGTTTAAACGCCGGTCGTCCTGTCGGCTGCACATTCAGGCGATCCGGTCACTCACTCTGTGCGCAAGAAGAGCCGCATTATGACCGCTGTCGTTGCTACCGCTCAGGCATACACCTCCGCCTCATTCAACAAAGCCGCCCGTCAGGTTTGGCAAAAGAAATTCGGAAGTGATCCCGATACCGCTGCTCAGGCTTTTCTGGATCAAGTGTTGGGTGATGCGCTTGCCGAAGACCTAGAAGGCATCAAAGCAAAACAGCTCGCCGAACAGGCCGCCGAATTTTGGAATTGGGCCAAAGGTCTCGGCAATGGAAAAATCCACGTTCGAACGAGATCGTCAGAATCGGGTTCGGCAAGTTCAATTCGACGCGACATTATTGAAGTCGCAGGACCGGATCGGCCTTTCCTCGTTGATTCGGTTATGGGCGAAATCGGCGCTCAGGGGCTGGATGTGCTGGCCATGTTCCATCCGATTGTGCCGGTCAGCCGGGATGAAAACGGCGAAATTTGTAAAGATGGCGACGCTCTTCCTGAAAGCCTGATTCAGGTTCATGTCGAACCGCTGGACGATCGAACGCGCGAAGCACTCGCCGAGGCGGTTCGCGCTACCATGGAAGACGTGCGTCTGGCGACTGATGATTTCAAGGATATGCGAGCGGCCATGAATATGGCGATCGCGCATGTTGAGGATGCCAATACTCCAGCCGACCTCGAAGAAAAATCCGAAACGCTCGAATTCCTCCGGTGGTTGCGGGATGATCACTTCGCCTTCCTTGGCAGCCGCGTCTATCAGTTTGATGTCGATGACAATGGCAAAATGACCAATGTCGAGCCGACCGTTCAATCTGGTTCAGGTTTTGGCATTTTGCGTGACCCCGAACGCCAGGTTCTCCGTAAAGGCAATGAGCCGGCGCAACTGACCCCGGCCATCGAATCGTTCCTCAACGAGCCATCGCCGATCATCGTCGCCAAAGCCAATATTAAATCTCGCGTTCACCGCCGCGTTTACATGGATTATATCGGCGTCAAACGATATCGCGAAGATGGCGCTGTGGTTGGTGAGGCCCGCTTCGTGGGGCTATTCACCGCCGAGGCCTATGACCGAATGGCGCGCGATGTGCCGCTCATTCGGCGGAAAGTTCGCCGCGTATTGGAACGCGCAGGTAAAATTCCGGGCACGCATTCGGAGAAAAAGCTTCGCCATATTGTCGAGAATTTCCCACGTGATGAGCTCTTCCAGACCGAGGAAGACGATTTGCTGAAAATTGGCCTCGGAATTCTGCACTTGCAGGATCGCCCGCGTACTAAGTTACTGGTCCGGCGTGATCGGTTTGATCGTTTTGTCTCGGCTCTCCTTTTTGTTCCGCGCGACCGATATAATTCACGCGTTCGCGAACAAGCGGGCGAATTGATCCGTGCCGCCTTTGACGGTCGGATGTCGGCCTATTATCCGCATTTTGGGGATGGGCCGTTGGCGCGCGTGCATTACATTGTGGGCCTCAATCCCAATGATCACCCAGAGCCTGACCTTCAGGAGTTGGAGCGTCAGATCGTCGCCCTAGCTAGGACTTGGGAAGATGAGTTGGTGGCCGAGGGGCGCCGCTCGCTACAGGATGATTTGCGTCATCGTCTTTCTGCTTATGATCAGGCGTTTTCCGCTGGGTATCGCGAGCAATTTGCGCCCACCGAAGGTATTGCTGACCTTCAGCGTATAGAATCTCTTGGCGAGCAAACCAGCGTAGGTGCCCGTCTTTATCGGACCGAAGGTGAAGATAAATCCACTCTGCGCCTCAAAATTTATCGTCGGAATGAGCCGACGCATTTATCAGAAGTGATGCCAATTCTGGAGAATATGGGTCTGAATGTGATCCAGGAATCCGGATATGAAGTCCGCCGTGAAACCGATAAAGGCCGAGAGGCCATTGTGCATATCCATGATTTCGAGATGCGCTCGGAGGCTCTGGCGGATCGTGATGTCGATGAATTCAGCGCTGAGTTTGAGCGGGCATTGTTGGCTGTCATGGCCAATCGAGCGGAAGACGATGGTTTCAACCAACTCATTTTGAAGCTTGGCGTCAGCTGGCGCGAAGCTGCCGTCTTGCGGGCGCTTGCTCGCTATCGTCAGCAGACGGGTCTCGATCCCTCTCAGGCGATTCAAGAAGAAGCTTTGTCGGAAAACCCGGACATTGCGCTTCAATTGCTGTCGCTATTTGATACGCGATTCAATCCGGGTCTCGATTGTGATTTGGAGAGCCGCAAAGAGAAATCAGCCACCATCGGCAACGCCATTCGCACGCGGTTGGAATCTGTTGCCTCCATCGACCACGACCGGGTCTTGCGCCGCCTTCTTCGTTTGTTGGAAGCAACGCTGCGGACGAATTATTTCCAAACTGGAGAAAACGGGCGACCGAAGGCGCACATCTCTTTTAAAATCGCCAGCCAGGAACTCGAAGAGCTTCCGCTTCCAAAACCCTATCGGGAGATTTTCGTCTGGTCGCCAAATGTCGAAGGTGTTCATATCCGATTTGGTCCAGTTGCCAGGGGTGGGTTGCGATGGTCGGATCGTCGCGATGATTTCCGAACCGAGGTTTTGGGTCTTGTCAAAGCGCAGCAGGTGAAAAATGCCGTCATCGTTCCTGTTGGATCAAAAGGCGGGTTTTATCCCAAGCAATTGCCACGTTCCGGCACGCGGGATGAATGGTTGGCGGAAGGGCAAAGCGCATATCGTACTTTCATTCGCGGCTTGCTGGATATAACTGATAATATTCACGATGACGTGGTTACGCATCCCGGCGAGGTGGTTATCTGGGACGGGGAAGACCCCTATCTGGTGGTCGCCGCTGACAAGGGAACCGCGACTTTTTCCGATATCGCCAATGGTGTTGCGACGGACGAATATGATTTCTGGCTAGGCGATGCTTTCGCATCGGGCGGCTCCGCGGGATATGACCACAAGAAAATGGGCATCACGGCACGCGGGGCCTGGGAATCTGTCAAACGTCACTTCCGTGAACTTGGCAAAGATATTCAGAATGAAACCTTCACTGTGGCTGGTGTCGGCGATATGTCGGGCGATGTTTTTGGCAATGGCATGCTCTTGTCGCGCAAAATTCAGCTTGTCGCTGCGTTTGACCACCGCGACATTTTTATTGACCCCAACCCAGCCGATTGCGAAGCCAATTGGGAAGAGCGGAAGCGTCTCTTCGACATGCCGCGATCCAGTTGGCAGGACTATGACAAGAAGCTGATTTCAAAAGGCGGAGGGATATATTCTCGCGCCGAGAAGTCGATCAAATTGTCGAAGGAAACGCGTGAAGCGCTCTGCATTGAGGCGGAGAGCCTGTCTCCGCAAGATCTAATGACGGCAATCCTCAAAGCGCGGGTCGGGCTATTGTGGTTCGGCGGCATCGGAACCTATGTGAAAGCATCCAGTCAACAGCACTGGGAAGTCAGCGATAAGGCCAATGATTCTATTCGCGTGAATGCGATGGACGTTGGGGCAAAAGTCATCGGCGAAGGCGCCAATTTGGGCTTCACGCAGGCTGCGCGAATTGAATTTGACCGCGCCGGTGGCCGTGTGAATGCCGACTTTGTCGATAATTCGGCTGGCGTGGATACGTCTGACCATGAGGTCAATATCAAAATTCTGCTCAGCCCGTTGGTTCGCGCTGGAGATATGACACGCCCGGCCCGTGATAAACTGCTGGGCGGGATGACAGACGAAGTTGCCGAACACGTTCTGAAGCATAATTACGATCAGACGCTCGCTTTAACGCTTGCAGAGCATGATGCGCCTGCAGATGTCGATGCGCATGAGCGCTTTATGATGGCTCTGGAAAAAGCCGGGCGTTTGAACCGCGCGGTTGAAGGGCTTCCATCCGGTGATGGAATGCGGGCTTTGAAGGAACAAGGCTTGGCCCTGACACGGCCGGAACTGGCCGTGCTGGTGTCCTACGCAAAGATCACCACTTTCGACAAACTTGTAGCGTCCAACGTGCCGGATGACGTGCACTTTGAAAGCATGCTCAAAGGCTATTTCCCGCACGATCTCGATACCTATGGCGAGCAAATGTCGGGACATAGACTGAGGCGCGAAATTATTGCGACCGTTCTGGCGAACGACATGGTCAACCTCGGCGGCCCCACTTTTGTCCATCGAGCGATTGAATCGACCGGTGCAGAAGCCCAGCAAATTGCGCGGGCTTTTGAGGTTGGACGTCGCGTTTTCCGCTTTTCCGAGCTGACAGACCGGATCAACAAGCTGGACAACCGTGCGCCTGCCGGCGTGCAGATCACGCTTCATCGTGAAATCATCCGCCTCCTCCGCCGCCAAACATATTGGCTGGCGCGCCGTTCTCGGGCGCAGGAGGCCGGTCAGGCAACGCCGATCCATGATCAGATTGAGGCCTATCGGCCGGGTGTCGACAAGCTTCGTGAAAAAGCAATGGGCGTCATTTCCACCTATGAACGCCAAAATATCGAACAACGCACAGAGGCCTATGTGAAGTCCGGCGCGCCAAAAGATTTGGCGCATGACATTGCCGTGCTTCGCCCGCTGACATCCTCGTCCGATGTGGTTGATTTGGCTTTGCAGGAAGATTGGCCTCTGGAATCAGCGGGTTATGTCTATCACGCTGCCGGATCGCGCTTCTCCGTCGACATGTTGCGCGGCCTAGGGTCAGAAGTTTCCTCCGATCTCCACTGGGATCGTCTCGCAGTGCGTCGATTGATCGAAGACCTCTATGCCAGCCAGCAAGCTATCGCATCATCCATGATGCGCTTTGCGCGTACCGCCGGTGGTTCGCTTCAAACCGGCGTTGAGGCTCCCAATCGTGAATGGGCTGACGAATTGCTGGATGCCTGGTGCATTCAAAACGATGTCGAAGCCGGTCGATATGATGCTGGGCTGGAGGAGTTGGAAACTACGGGTGCATGGACCCTGTCCAAACTGTCAATCGCGTCCACTCAATTGCGGGAAATGGCTCAGTCCGCCGAGCCGTGATCGAGTTGTAAGCGTCGTTTCAGGAAGTCCTGAAAGGCGGCATAGGCGATATTCGCGCGCTCCGAATCGAATATCAGAGTTGATGCGGGATGGTGGTCTGGCTCATCAAAAGCGTGGGTCGCACCCTCGACATAGCGCCATTTCACGTCTGCCCCCCATTTGATCTGGCGATTGAAGACCTCAACAGAATCCTCGTCATTACAGATAGTGTCGCCGCGAACCAGAAGGCTTTCGACGGGAATATCGGGGCTCCATGGCAAACGCCGCGAGCGAGCCGGAAATCCGCTATACGGATACATCGCAAAAATCGCGCGGACCCCATCCATCCCGTTTGCGGGTGGCGCGTCTAATGAGGCCGGCGGTTTTCCCGCTTGAGCCAGAGCGAACGCTTCCAGCGCCGTCCAGCTGCCATGGCTCCAACCGGCGAGAACAATCTGTGTTGGATCTGCCTGAGGGTGATGTCTGACGATCTCCAACACGGCGTGAAGATCGCCTGCGCGTTCGGATCCTCGCAATTTTGCGCCTGTGCAGACGGTTTCCAGTGCTTCCTTATAGTCAATGCCGTGAAAGGAATTGGAATCCGGCACGATGGCCATCACGCCGAGATCCGTCGCCAACTTTGCATAGGTCGCCATATTCGGTCGAACGCCGCCACATCCGTGCAAGAGAATGACGACAGGAAAGGGGCCTTTCCCGTCGGGAATATGGATTTCGGTAAAGGGTAGAATGTTCTTCGCGATTTCATCCAGTGCCGCGCGAGGAACAGGCATCAGCAGGCCTCGGCGAAAGAGACGCAGGAGGATGAAAATTGCCGCCGCAAGCGCAATCGATAGCGCAATGAGTGAAAACCAGCCCATACGGTCTTGATGGGCGAGTAAGGTCGCGCCGTAAAGTCAGTCTTGTATCTCGCGCAGGGTATTTATCAATCGCTCTCGTAGCCGTGCGGCGGCCTCGGCGTTATAGGTCATGCGCGGATCAAGCGCAGGGGCATCTGTATCGTCAAATGCGTGCGTGACGCCCTCCCATACCTCGTACTCTATTTCTGCTCCGGCTTCATTTGCCCGATGCGCCAAGCGCTCGCATTCGCTATGCGGAGCAATCATGTCACGTTCGGCAAGTATCATTTCGATCGGCGGCAGGTTGCTGCCAATGCGTCCGGAGGCACGCGCCGGAAAACCGCAAAATGGATAGATAGGAACGACATGAACAACGCCGTCGAAATTGATGTCACCGTCGGTTAGAGCCGGTGGTCGCCGACCCTCACTGATGAAACTCATTGCATCCAGAAGCGCCCAACCGCCATGGCTCCAACCGGCCAAGACCAGTCGTTCGGCATCAATTCCATCGATTTCCCGCACTATCTCCAATGCCGCAAACACGTCTGCGGCGCGCTCTTGTCCCATCAGTCGTGTGCCAGAACAGACCTGCGTCATAGCTCCCAGACGCCCGATGCCGCGCGGTTCAAAAGAATTGACGATCACTGCCGCAAATCCTGCATCGGCTATGGCTTCGGCATGAGCGGTGTGCATGGGACGTTCCCCGCCGCAGCCATGAAAAAAGATGATTGCCGGAACCGGGTCAGCGGTCGTCTCGGGCAGAATAATTTCTACGCCGGACCGCAACATCTCGACTTGCTCATTAAGTGTGCGTCTTGGTATGAAAGCGCTCGTCAAATTCTGAGCGGCGGCGACGCCAAAGATCAGCGCGAAACCGATCAAAGGCAGACCGATGCGTATGGCCCAGCGCCCCATCTTCTAGTGCCGGAAATGCCGCATGCCGGTAAAGACCATAGCAATACCTGCATCGTTCGCGGCTTTGATGACATCATCATCGCGCACCGACCCACCCGGCTGTATCACACTGGTGGCCCCAGCTTCGACCGCCGCCATTAATCCATCCGCAAATGGAAAGAAGGCGTCGGAGGCGCAGGCCGCACCAATAGTGGCTGGCTCATCCCAACCGTTTTCTTTTGCAATCTCCACGGCTTTGCGCGCGGCCAGTTTCGCCGCCTCAACTCGGCTTGTCTGGCCCATGCCAATACCGGTCGTCATGCCGTCCTTGGCATAGACTATCGCATTGGATTTTACGTGTTTGCAGACGGTCCAGGCAAACAGCAAGTCTCTGATTTTTGTGTCGTCCGGCACCGCGTCGGTTACCGTTTTCAGGTCTGCAGCCGTCGCCAGGCCATTATCTCGTTCTTGCACCAACAATCCACCGGCTACCGTTTTGGCAGTCCAGTTTTCCTGTTTGGGGTCTGGCATTCCCCCGGTCAGCATGACCCGAAGATTGGCCTTTCTTGACAAAACCTCCAATGCAGCTTCGTCGGCGCCCGGCGCAATAATCACTTCGAGAAAGAGCTTGGTCAGACCATCAGCTGTCTCAGCATCGATATCGCGATTAAACGCGACAATACCGCCAAAGGCTGAAATTGGGTCTGCCAATAACGCCCGATCCCATGCGTCCCGCACCGTTCCGCCAAGTGCGACGCCACAGGGGTTAGCATGTTTGACGATAACGCAGACCGCTTCATCGGAAAATTCAGCGGCCAGCTCAAAAGCGGCGTCCGCATCTGCGAGATTATTATAAGATAATGCCTTGCCCTGGACGATACGAGCGGTTGCGACACCAGATCGCCCAGCGCCATTAGCATAGAAAGCAGCTGCCTGATGCGGGTTTTCACCATAGCGAAGTTCTGAGAGTCGCCCGCCGCCAAAGGTTCGGAATGCAGGCGATTTGTCGTTCAACTCGTCTGCAAACCAGTTAGAAACGGCGGCGTCATACGCGCCAGTGCGGGCATAGGCCTTTGCGGCGAGCGCGCGGCGCAAGGCAAGCGGAGTTGATCCTGCGTTCTCATCCATGGCGTCTAACACGGCATCGGCATCATCATTATCGATGCAGACGGCAACGAAGGGGTGGTTCTTGGCAGCGGCCCGTAACATGGCAGGGCCGCCGATGTCGATATTCTCGATGCAGGTGTCAAAATCCTCGCCCGCCGCGACGGTGGTTTCAAACGGATAGAGATTGACGAAAAGCAGGTCGATGTTCGGAATGTCGTGTTCGGCCATTGAGGCCCGGTCGCTCTCTAGATTTCGCCGACCCAGCAATCCGCCATGCACAAGCGGGTGTAGGGTTTTGAGCCGCCCGTCCATCATTTCCGGAAAACCGGTGACGTCCGTTACATCTCGTGCCGCAATACCGGCAGTCTGCAGTGTGCGAAGGGTGCCACCTGTCGATAGAATTTCAACGCCAAGGGCGACAAGTCGACGTGCACGATCTTCAAGTCCCGTCTTGTCGGACAGGGAAATCAGGGCGCGGCGAACTGGAACGAGATCAGGTGTGCTCATGGAAGGCTTGAAACTTTCTGTTGATGGGACTGAGCGTCGATTATCATGTGCGGGCGGTCAGGCAAAGACGTGAACGCTCACGTTCCGCCGACACGCCCCAGCCTTTGAAAGGCCCAGCGGACACGATTTGGAGGGCGCTCACCCGCGCCGAACGGTTCGGCTTCGCCCTGTACAACAATTTGCGAACTCCGTTTCGGGCTGCCACCGGCGGCCAGATAGACGGAGCGCTCGATGCGAATCGGGCCGCCATCTGTTCGGAAACGCCATCCATCGCCATTTCCCAAAACAAGTAGAGCGCTCATCCCGTCACGCGCCAGCGAAGCTTTAACGCTGGGGTGGAGATGAAAACGGATCGCGAAACGATAGCGAAGGTCGATATCTTCAGGCGGACCGTCTTCGACCGGACGAAAAAGCCCGTCCTCGCCGCGCAAATCACCGCCATCAGCAGCTAGAAACAGGCGTCGCCGGTGATGCAGGCCAAAACCGGCATGGTAACCATCCTGACTGGCTTCGAGCCATGTGCCGATATCTTCTTCATTTCGGCGCGCCACAACCATGTTCGGCTGGTCTTCAAAACGCGGTCCGAGAAGCTGACGTCGCCAACCCGGTGGGATGAGACGGGCAGATGAGGTTTCCTCCATCGTCAGAGTGGAATGCGCAGCTGTTGCCCGAACCGCTTCGCGCCAGCTATTGGGTTGGTGATCGGTCCACCCGCAATTGACGATAATTCGATGCCCGCCAGCCGCCAATTCAAACGCCAACGTGCCTGCATGGGCCGACACCGAGGACGGGCCCTTTACCGGCTTGCCGGCATCCATGATCAGAAGGGCTCCGCCAGCCTCTATCCGTTGATAGCCGCTATTAGGCGCATAACCGAACGATTTTGAGCCCGTATCACGTGCAGAAAGAACGAGATCAATAGCGCGTCGGTCGCCTTCGCCGCCGCCCTGAAACGCCGCCAAACCGCCATCACCCATCCGGAAAAAGCGCAGAATAGGTGCCATCCGGTCAATTGCGCGGCTGATGATTTCAGGCGTTTCACGATTGGCGTGAGCCTCCGCCGTATCGATGAGAGTCAAAAGCGTCAGAACCTCTGCCGCCGTTGAAGGGCTCCGACTGCAATGCCCGCCATCGGTGAAGACTTGGCGTGGTAACTCCGCTTCCAGTATTTTTTGACCTGCGCCGCGAAGGCTTTCAGTGTTGAGCGCCGCTCCGGAAAGCATCAATGCGGCACCCGCGCGAATATGGTCAATTTCCGTATTTCCGTGCGTCGCGGAACGCTTTAGGTGCCGCGCTTGGCGCATCAAGGATTGCAGTCGATCGGGTTCACCAGTGAAGAGCGTTCCGGCCAGAACCCAGTTTATTATTCGCCGGGAACCAATTTCAGGCGCCCATGAAAAACTGTTCCATTTGTCGAAATTTGCCATCCAGTAATCAATGAGCTCTCCCGCGCGGGATTTAGCTTGCCCATCCTTGCAGGCCAGCAAATCTCTTAACCAGGCAAAACTATGGAGGGACCGCGCAAATCGCTCCGACGGTGCGGCCATGGAAAATGGATCATCCCCTTCCAGTATGTGCCCGGAAAACCCGAATCGTCCATCAAGGATGGCGGCTCCGCGCCCCGCATCAGATCCGCGAATATCCTTCAAAGGAGGCGAAAACGGTTCCTCTGGAAGGTTTCCGGCGGATATGGCGCGAACGCCGCTGATGGAATTCACGGTATCGAAGAGTTCGCGCCGAAACCTGCGGCTGACCGCTTCGGCATAATCGGAAATTCGGACCACTCGGGTCATTCCCGCTATTCTCCGCGAAGCGCTTTGATGTTGGCCGAATAATGGTCTGCGCCGCCTTTGAATACGGCGGTTCCAGCGACCAGAGCCGTCGCGCCGGCATCAATACATTGCCGCGCGGTTTCTGGATTGACGCCGCCATCGACCTCTATAATCACATCCAACCCGCGTTTCAAAATCGTGGTCGCCAGTGCCTCGATTTTGCGAAGCTGAGAGGTGATAAAACTCTGTCCGCCAAAGCCAGGGTTTACGCTCATTACCAGAACAACATCCAGCTCATCGAGAACGTGGTCAATAATGGTCTCGCTGGTGGATGGGTTCAGAGCCGCACCCGCCTTGCAGCCTCCGGCCTTGATCGCTTGAACCGTGCGGTGAAAATGTGGGCCGGCCTCGGGGTGTGCGGTGATGATGTCTGCGCCGGCTTCCGCAAAGGCGTCGATAAAGGGGTCAATTGGCGCAATCATCAGATGGCAGTCGAATACTTTTTTCGAATGCGGACGCAATGCTTTCACGACATCCGGACCAATCGTCAGATTGGGCACATAATGCCCGTCCATTACATCGACGTGTATCCAGTCGGCGCCAGCGACGTCGATAGCGCGGATTTCTTCGCCCAAACGGGCAAAGTCTGCAGACAGGATAGATGGTGCGATCAGGACAGGTTCAGCCATGTATTTCGCATAACAGTGCGCCCGGTTGCGCGCAAGCAAGCCATCAGAGTTAAGCGGCTTTGCGCAGCCTTGCGATGAAGAAACCGTCAATTCCGCCCTGATCCGCCCACATGTCGGGGGTCAGGCGAACGGCACCATTTTCAAGAATGGCGTTTTCCAGCTCGGGTAGCTCTGCGGGTCGAACAGGATCCAGCTCCAGTTCCGGAAGATGTTCCAGACTACGTTCCAACCACATTTCACCCTCTTCGGGTTGAAGTGAGCACGTGCAAATAACCAAACGCCCGCCGGGCTTAAGCAACCGCGTGGCATTTGCGACCAGTGACTCCTGAATCGGAACCAGTGAGTCGACGTCTTCCTCATTCTTGATCCAAGCAGCATCAGGCCGACGCCGCAGAGTGCCGGTTGCAGAACAGGGGGCATCCAGCAAGATGGCGTCGAACGTTTCCGCCTCGCCCCACTCCTGTCCGTCTGCCGTAATGCAATCGGCGATTAATTGAGTGCGCCCGAGATTATCGGCGACGCGACGCATGCGTTTGGGAGAAGCATCCAATGCAGTGACAGAGGCTCCAGAAGCCGCCAATTGCATGGTTTTTCCACCTGGAGCCGCGCAGAGGTCCAGCACGGCCTCGCCGGGTTGGACATCCAGCAGCATGGCGGGTAAAGCGGCGCCGGCATCTTGTGCCCACCACGCACCCTCTTCAAAGCCGGGCAATTGTGTGATGTCACCAATTTCCGGCCTGCGGAGCGTCCCTGTCGGTAAGCGTACAGCGCCAAGCTCTGCCGCCCACTTATCGCTGTCTTGCAGCGCTTTTAGCGATACATCCAGCGGCGGGTCGCGCATGACGACGGCACAAATGTCCTCAACTGTCCGGTTGCCATAGGCGGCTTGCCAGCTATTGCGTAACCAGTTCGGCAAATTATCCGAAAGTGGCGTTGCGTCGGCGATCTCCTTGCCACCGGCGACCACTTTTCGAAGAACCGCATTGATGAGGCCGGAGAACCGCTTTGAGCTAGCCGAGGTTTTGGCCAGCGTCACGGCTTCGGAAACAGCAGCATGAGGCTTGGTGTCCAGAAACAATATCTGGGCCGTCGCTGTTTCCAGGAGCAATCGCGCTTCGCCGGCATGTTCCGGCAAATTATGCTCCAGGTAAGCAGACAGCACTGCGTGAATTTGGCCGCGGCGTCGTAGCGTTGTCGCGGATATCAGCCGGGCAAAGGCCCGATCTCGCGATTCCATTCGCCCGAACTCAGGCGTTTGGGACAGCGCAGCATCCAGCGCAGTGCGGCTTTCCAGCACAAATTTCAGGGCGCGCACGGCGGCGCGGCGGGCGTCGAGTCCAGGATTCATGCGCGCGCCCTAGCATGTCGCGTTCTGGCGCGCTATCTCCCCGACCATGAGCAAACATGAAACACCGCCCGAAGGCGCTGCACCCGGCAAGGTATTGAGCGACCCTGCGAAGCGCGCGCTGGAGGAAGCCGCACAGAGGCGAAAAGCCGATCAGGCCGGACCTGCGTCGCCCAAAGAGATCAATGGTCCTAAAGGCCTGGAGCCGACGAGATTTGGTGATTGGGAGCGTAAAGGCGTGGTTTCCGACTTTTGATCACTTCGCGTCGAAAGGGAAAAGACTGTCATCTGGCACAAGTTTGGCATTAGCATTTTGTTAATGAAACAGATGCTCGCCACTCTCCTTGTCGTTTCGGCTGCCGGTCCGGCGGTCGCGCAGGACTATGACCGCCTGCTCGGGGCCCAAAATGTCCCTGCAGGTGCACAGATTCGCTTCGCTGAATGCCCTGCCGGCACACGGCGAGAACACCCCGAAGGACAGTCAGAGCCTATCTGCGTTCTGGACCGTTCTGGGACATATTCGCAAACCGGGGCTTCGGCCAATCATTCAGGTGGAACCTATTCGGGTGGTTATGAGACACGTGATTATGATGGCGGTGATTATTCCGGCCAGATATCGTCGGGTGGATATCAAATCAATCAAGTCTCGGGCGGGCATTCGACAGATAATTACGAAGGCAGCACGCTTTTAAGACAGCCGACATCGGGTCGGTCACGCTATTCCTATATTGAGGATGGCGATTACATTCGTGATGACAGCAATTATCGCAATGGGTCGAGCAGCCGCCACGTTGGCAATCGCGGTGGATCACATGGCGGTCGTCGTATGCCGGGGCATCCTTGCGTTATTCTGGACCCCATTCCAACCGAAGCGGAGTGGAATGCTTCCGGTGGGCCCTGTCGCCTCGTTGATATTCCACAACAACCGCCGCGTTATGAGCCCCCACGTTACGAACCGCCGCGTTACGTGCCTCCGCGATACGTCGAGAGGGAAGACAGCTATTATCGCCGTGAAACCGAATTCACACGCACGCGTTATGCTCGCGAATGGAGTGGTCAGGACGGACGCTACTGGCGCGAGTCCGGCGGATATTCGTCCGGAGGGCATGGCTCATCATGCGGATGTTCCGACCATCACGAGCACCACAGCGGATGCGGCCATCAATCTGAATACGCGACCTATTCCGGACCGATTTTTCCGGGCGTCGGTGGTCGATCACCTATCTATTATGGCGGCGGTGGTGGTGGAACCATAATCATCAATAGTGGAGGTGGACGCTCTCGCAGCTTTGCGGGCAGTGGTGCAGGCTCTAACGCGAATTCCAATGCGAATGCATCAGCCAATGTGAACGTAAATTCCAATGTCCGCGTCAATACCGGCGTCCGCTTGACCGGCGGAGGAGGTGGCGGTGGTCACGGTGGAGGCGGTTATGGCGGTGGAGGTCATAGTGGCGGTGGTGGTTATGGCGGCGGCGGTCATGGTGGCGGGTACTCTGGCGGTGGATACGGCGGCGGCGGGTATTCCGGCGGTGGTTATGGCGGTGGCGGTTATGGTGGAGGTGGCGGCAGCTATTAAGCTGTTTCCATTTCTTTCAGAATTAGCCGCGCCGCCTCAGCCGGATTTGGCGCGGCATTGACGGGACGACCCACAACCAGATGGGTCGCGCCATTATTCAAAGCATCGGCCGGGGTGGCGATCCGTTTTTGATCTCCGGCATCTGACCCGGAAGGACGAATGCCCGGCGTGACAATCAGGAAATCATTTCCGAATTTGGCCCGAATATCGGCGGCTTCCAGTGGGCTGGCGACAATGCCATCCATGCCCGCTTCCAGAGCCTGTTCCACGCGGCGCATCACCAGATCACGAGCTTGAAACGCATAACCGATCTCTTTGAGCATGGCATCGTCATAGGATGTCAGCACAGTGACGCCGAGCAATTTCAGATCCGGATCATCGCCGCGTCCTGCAACAGCAGCGCGCATCACCGGTGGCTCAGCATGAACGGTCAGCAAATCTCCGCCACGCGAAGCTATGGAGCGAGTTGCTTTTTCGACCGTTGCCGGAATGTCGTGCAGTTTGAAATCCAGAAAAACTTTCTTGCCGCGGGCGCGCAAGGTTTCGCTCAACTCCATGCCGCCGACGGGTAGAAGCTGAAGCCCGATCTTGTAGAATGACACCGCATCGCCGCATTGCGCGGTCATGGCCTCTGCCTCGGCAGTCGATGGCAAGTCGAGGGCAATGATCAGGCGGTCTTTCATATTCTACTCCGTGGTCTCGTTGGTTTGCGCACGTTTCATAGCTTGCTTTGCCTGCCGCGCAATCAGCCATTCCCCGATCGGATCGGGCAGAACCCGCATCGTCCCGACCATGAATTTATACCAGGCGCCGGGCACGCAAACTGCCTTGTTACGCTCAACCGCGTCATAGGCGGTGGCGGCAACATCTTCAGCTTTCAGCATCCAGTACGATGGCAATTGAGAGACCGATTGCCGGGCTCCGTTGACGTCATGAAACTCCGACCATGTATAGCCGGGGCAAACAGCCGTGGCGTGAACATTTTTGCCCAACATTTCCGCTTTCAGCGATTGCGAAACTTTGATGAGCAGGCCTTTGGCGCCGGGATAGATCGTGCCGGAAAAGCGTGTGTGGCCGGGAGAGACGGGCAATAGGGCAGAAACAGATGAGACATTAACGATCCGGCCAAATTTCCGGGCCTCCATTCCCGGCAAAACCAGATGGATGAGTTTGAGGTAGCTGGTCACCATCAATTCGAGGAAATGCGCTTGATCTTCCCACTTGGTTTCGGCGAAATAGCCCGGTTGTCCGGCCCCGGCATTATTGACCAGCCCGTCTATTTGACGCCCGGTTTTTTCAATTTCGGCGATAATGCGTTCGGGCTCTCCAGGTTTTGAGAGGTCGGCGGGAATGACGAGACTGTCGACGCCATTCTGCGCTTTCATCTCCACGGCGAGGTCGCGCAATCGGTCTTCGCGGCGGGCCACAAGGGCTAAATCCCAACCCTTAGCGGCAAATTCGCGGGCCATGGCATCGCCAATGCCGGAAGATGCGCCGGTGATCAAAACGAGTTTGCGAGCCATTTTTTGTCCTTTGGCGAAAGAGAGTATGAACAGACTCTCCTACAGTTTTTAAATTCGTCTCCGACTACGACTACTACGATTTTTTCCGTGGCGGAGGCAATCGCGAGGCGTCGTGCGCAGAGTATACTCTGCCCGCACATATGCGTGGAGATGCCTTGCGGCAAATTGCTCATGGTGCGGCTGGTCGTTCTGGCTAAGTTGCCCCGCATAGAAGAAGGACGCTCGCGATGAACTGGTTCTGGATACGCTTGGCCCGCCCGGCGCTCGCTTTTCTGGCGGCCAGCATCATTGCTGCGCTCATCATTGCGCTCAGTTTTTATGTGACGTCGGTCTTTGGCGATGGGGCAGAGCCGGTCACGGGCGAAGGCATTGCCGCCATGCTCACCATCACCCTGCTGACCGGAGCTTATGTCGCTGTCTTCGCGGCCATTCCCGCCGCCATCCTGATCTGGCTTTTTCGTCTGTTGAAAATTCCACGCGGCTGGGGTGACGCGATCACGGGTGGACTGCTCGGCGCGCTCTTGGTCCACATAATGGCCTATGGGCTGTCTGGCTTAACGCAGATGCCCAGCCTGGTTTCCGCCCTCTTCGGCGCGGCGGGCCTGATCGCGGGCCTCACCTATTGGGTTGTCGCCGGACGACCCAAGCCGCCTTATTCGATAGCTTAGTAAACCAGCCGTGCTGATTGACGGTTTGATTCTGGCACGATGCCGCGAAGACGTTCGGGATACCCGCGATAGTGTCGATCACTGGTGTCGATCTCGCCTCGGGGAAAGTTGTAATAGATCGTCCCATCACCGCGGAAGGCGACGCCCTCAACGATCCAGACCGTCCAGTCATGTTTGACATCGCGCATGCTTCGATACTGATTTTCTTGCGAATTTTCCCAATAGATCTTGGCGAGCGGCATATAGACCACGCCCTGAATATCCACGATGCTGGACTCAATTGAATTGTCATTACTGGAGTTGAGGCCAATAATCGCCATTCCCGCCAATTCGTCCCGGCTGCCGCGACCATGGCCATCCGGGGCTTCCAGCTGGATGACGGAATCGGTCCATTCAAAATTAACGCGATCACCCATTACAAAGGTGACATCTTTGCCTTCGACTTCCGCCCCGTCGATGATCAGGTCGCCAAAGAAATAGTAATTCCCCGATTCAAATTTAGCATCGGTCAGAACACGAAGTCCGCGGCAATAAGTACCCGGTGGAATACGCGGCCCCCCGCGTCCGGCATCGGTGTTGGTATCAATCACCACGCGCTCATGAAAGGCGTCCGATCTTTCGTCATCGCAATCCTCGGCGTCGTCCAGTGCGTCATTGACCACTCGATGACCGATCGGGTCTTGGATCACATAACTATTTAGAAAAACGCCCGACGGAATATTGCGCGTCATAGGCGCGCCATCGCAATGATTTGGTTCAATTCCGGCGTGGTGGCCACCACCGACAGACTGAACCATGCGAGCATTTAAAACATTCGTGCAAGAGTGCAGATCAACGACATCATCAAAATGATCAGAATTACCGTAGAAATGGCAATTGGGGGCTTCAATCCGTACGTCATCGGCCATCTCGATGGTATGGGAATCCGTTTCATGCATAGCCATAAAGCAGGCATCACCCCATCCGCGCGCTGTAGTGCCAGCTGATTCAATGCTGATATGAAACGTATCCAACCCAGCAAGGCCGAGAAAAAGAGTTGGTCGCTCGACTTGTGCACGCGCCGTTAGAATCGGATTGTTGCCGCCGAGATTCCAGGCCCATTGAACAGTGGGTTGATATTCGAGCCGGTCGCGTGTGATTTCGAAGAATTCCTGCGCTTCGGCCATGCGTTCATTTTCAGTGCCATCGAATGACACACCAGCCAGAATCGCGCCATCCAGAATCTCCTGCAAATCTTGTTCAGTATTATGGCG